>ERZ773076.49-NODE-49-length-70920-cov-12.748748_pt1 | contig 70920 bp, 71 predicted proteins | sample MGYA00580613_ERZ773076 | MGnify/ENA primary metagenome ERZ773076 (study PRJEB29015, sample SAMEA2738005) | human oral metagenome | biome: human oral; feature: human-associated habitat; material: dental | place: China | collected 2057 ...
GCCTTTAGGCCTCGGTCGGTAGCAGAGGCTTTCAGCCGAAGAGCAAACCACCCGTTCTCACGGGTGGTTTTGATTATGTCGCAAAAAAGGCCACAGGGTGATATCCTGTGGCCAAAAGCTTATTTAAGCGATGTTTTCTTGATGAAAGAAGCTATCCAATAGCCCTTTGTCACGCTGGAAAATAGCAGGTCTGTGGTCATTATGAGAACGGCCATTAACATCGAGTTTGGCCCATTCAAGTGCCTGGTGGGCGTTACGATCAGAGACTGTTGATGTGCCAATGTAGCTGTAAATTCCTGTCTTTCGGAGAATAAATCCCTGAAGCTGACGAATGTGTTCATCGTTAAGAGACTCTGAAAACTGAATCTTAACCGTTTTATAGGTCAAGGCCTGTACCGATTCAACGATAGGGGATTCAGCCAAGAAGTGGAGTAGTTCTTGGTGTTTCGAAAAATACCTATCGTAGTCCATTGGAAGTATGATCGTATGGGCAATCCAATCTTCCAAATTAGCTTTAGCCTTTTGGCTAAGCCCACTCGCTTTAATAGTGAAGTTATCTATATTGAAAGGCAGCTGGTCGATGTGAGTAATTTTTGAACCATAAGCCTTTCTGAAAAGCGGTGTACTTGATAGAATATGTCCAGTAGGTGAAATGATAGCCAGGGCTGTTTCCTTGGTTTGATAACCAAGATTGTGGCATTCCATGCTAGCGTAAGTGTCTTTAAATTCAATAATTGCTCTTGTTTTCATCGTGTAACTCTCTTTCTGTTAGTTAATAAACTAACAATAGTTTATCACGAGTCCTTAACGAGGTCAAGAATTAACCTCCAAAAATAAAAAATTTCAAGACATAAAAAAGCTTCGAGAATCAACTTCCCGAAGTTTATCTGCTAGAATTTGTAGTCTTTCACAATTTTGATGGAGTTAACCGTTACCGTTTCTTTTGGTTTGTTGTTTTGATCGACTTCAAGATTGGCAATAGTATCAACGACATCCATGCCTTTGATGGCTTGGCCAAAGACGGTATATTTGGTATCACCAGCAGGGTAACCACCTTTTTTGTAGGCGTCAGTGATCGGTTTTGGATAGCCAGCATTTCCTAGTTGCTTACTTTGGTCATCTTTGTTTTGAACGATGAAGAATTGGCTACCGTTTGAATCTTTAGCACCAGTATTAGCCATAGCAAGTGCGCCACGAATGTTGTAGAGGAATGGTGTAGGCTCAACAGCGAAACCTTTCTTCCAGATAGATTCTCCGCCTGTACCATCTCCCTTAGGGTCACCACTTTGAATCATAAAGTCTTGGATGACACGGTGGAAGGTAAGACCGTCATAGTATTTATCCTTGGCATGCTTCAAGAAGTTTTCAGAAGCCTTAGGTGCCAGAGTAGGGAAAAGCTTAACGGTAATGTCACCCTTTGATGTTTGAAGGATAACCTCAGCTTCATCCTTTCCGACCTTGTCTGACAATTGAGGAAAGGCATCTTTACCAGATTTTTGAGCTTTTTCTAATTGTTTTGTGTATATTTTGTTGTCAACGTAGGCATCCCCACGAATGGCACGTGCAATATTTTCACGGTAGACAAATCCTAAGCAAGCAATAACAAGTACAAGGACTAAGAGAATGTACTTTTTAATGTTTTTCATATATAACTCCTTTGATGCATTATACCTATTATTGTAGCAGAAAAAAACTTTTGGGAAAAGGTTAACAGAGGTTTGTAATTATGGTAAAATAGAAACATCAACAAGAAAATAAACAGGGACTAGATATAGGGAAAGGTTGCTTCACTCAAACAGCGAGTGAGGTATAACTTTTTGAAAGACATTGGATGTTCTCAGATAGAGTAGGGGTGTGTCTATGTTTTACTTATGGAAAACGTCACTAATCTGGGGGTCCATTTGTTTGCATTCTTGAATAAAAGGAGATTTTTATGTCAACTAAAGCAGAATGGGCTGAACTCTTTGAGTCGGTGCATGGGCGCAAACCTAGCCCTCAAGAATTTTTGGATGCTAAAGCAGCTGACTTTGATACTAGCGCTTTGATTGCTCAAGCGACATCTGTAGATACCTCAGCTGAGGAGATTGCTACTGAAAAAGCACCTGTAGATCAAGTCGTTGCAGATACCGAGGAAGTCGATCAAGAAGACGATATCGCTGATGTTGCTGAAACAGCTGAAGATGCTGTCGCTGAACAAGCAAGCAATGAATCACCATTTGGAACAGTAGCCTTCTCAGAAGCACCTGCCCAACAACCAACACCACAATTTGATTCAAGCATGTTTGAAAAGGCTTCTATTCCGACAACTCAAGGATTTGGAGCAGTTCCTAATCCAGTATCTAGCTCAGCATACAAACCTGTCTTCAACCTTATCTTGCCGATCTTTGCGATTGCACTTTCAGTAAACTTTGCAATCTTGGCATGGTTTGTTAGTCCTGCTTGGCTCTTCATCATTTTGGTAGTGCTTGCACTAGCTTTGGCGGTGGTTTCACTTATCTTCAGCCTTAAATCAAGCAAGAAATTGCTCTCTATCATTGCAACGGCAGTAGCTGGTTTTATGCTCTTTGTCTCTATTGGAGGTTTGATTTTCCAAATTTCTCAAAACTCAAATGACAATGCAAGCTCAAGTAAAACATCAAAAGTTGCTGGCAAAGATGGTCAAGATGATGACAGCGATTCAAAAGGTAATTCAAAATCTGACTCAAAAGGTGATAGCACTGACGTTAATGATTACATTGATAAAAATGCTAAATTTGACTGGAGTGAATCTAAGTTCAAGAAATTGAAAGCTGGAAAAGATTCTGTTAAGTCAATTATGAAGACCTATGGTAAAGCATCAGATGCTCAAATGTCAGGTGATGACTTGAACATGACTTATTCTGGCAAAGACTATAGCGAACGTGTTTACCTAACCTTTAAGAAACAGTATGATGGTACTTTTATCTTGTCATACGCTTCAGGAAACTTCCCTATAGATGCTGTACAAACTGATAACTCATACAAATCTGACTGGACGAAAGAACAGTTCGATGCTCTTAATAAGGGAGATTACAGTAATCCATCAAACGGAACAAAACTCGAAGATATCCTTAAGGATCACCCTAAAGCTTCAGACGCTGATTACACTATCTCAACCGTTCGTGAAGGTGAGTTCAAGAAAGAATTGAGCGTTTCTTATAACGACTTTAAAGCTGAAGATGGTAAACTTAAGAATGTTTACTTGTCATTTGACACTACAGAAGATGGTGATACATTCTACCTTACTTATAAATCAGGTCCAGATGGCAATTAATTAAGCTGATTAAGGAAACAGGAGGGGAGACTTTCCTGTTTTTTCGTGATAAAAAGAGAAAACTTTTGAAATTCTTGAATTACACATATGATCAAAGTCAGTCTATTGTTACTAAGGAGACAGTGGACAAGCTCAATCAAAAAAGCAGCTGGAAACGTTTTATTGGTTTATTTATCACTTCAATCCTTCTTTACTTTTTCTCCATTGCCACACCGTTGTTTATAAAGGGCTTGACCGTTGAACAAAATCCTACATTTTCTTGGATTCAGTGGCCCATGATTTTCGTGTATCTTATGACATTTGCTGACCTTGGAATTACTGCAATATCCAGTGGGGCTGAAGAATATAGAAAGACTGGGGATTTAGGAAAAGCTGCAGGGAAAGGTGCGCTTTCAGCGGTTGCCAGTGTTGGACCATTGGAAGGTGCAACTATAGGTGCTACAATAGGAAGTGTGATTCCAGGTGTTGGAACGACCGCAGGTGCAGTTGCAGGTGGAGTTATCGGAGGAGCTATCCAAGGATTCAAGTGGATAGAACCTAAATTCTTTGATGATCCAGTACAGGGAACTAAGAATATCGCTAAAAAGGTTGGCAATGGAATTAAGGCATTTTCTAAAGGACTTGGTGGAATAGGTAAAGCATTAGGATTTGGGTGAAAGTGAATGGGAAAAAGGTCAATTTTTAAAGCTAGTTTTGAAGAGAGTTTAAATATACAGGATGATAGCTTTGTACAATATCAGACTGAAGATGTTTTTTCTAAGCTAGAAAAATATTATAAAGAGGGAAAAGCTACAATAAGTTTACATATCTGGAATCTGATCGGGGTTATGATTGGGCCAATATTTTTAAATTTTATGATTTTTATTTTTTCACTTTCCTTGCATGATTCTGATTCCAAGGATTTAAGATTCCCTATTTCAGGATCTCCAATATTGACAGCCGAAGTTTATATAATTTGCTTTTTTCTTTGGTTATTTATTATATTGGTTGGAAAAGGACTGAAAAGGGCCTACATACTACCTTACCGTTATCATTTTCACGTTTTAACTTATATTATTTGGTTAGGTCTTGAATTTAACCTTCTAATGATTGATATTTGTTTATCAATTCTATCTATCTGGGTCATTATTAGTATTTTAGTATGTACATTTATTTTATCTCTTTTTATGGTCTCGTTTGAAATCAACAGCGTCAAGGAAACGATGTATGGCGAAAGGAATGAACCTACTCTTCATAGTAAAATATCTAAAAAGATATTAACTTATGGAGGGGGTGTTTTAGGACTTGCTGTTATTACCAATTTTATATTAAAAAGTTTTTCTATTAATGTTTTAGATTCGATAGGAGTCTTGGGAGTTTTATTAATCTGGATCATAATGAATATTGCTTTGCTTTTTTTGCTGATTTTTATCGAATTTCCAACTTACTTACTGGCTTTCTACAAATGGAAATATCCTGAAGAATACCGCGAGTGGGAAGGCAAGTCAGTAGAAGACTGGTATGGGAAGAGGTACTTGAAAAAACACAAGGAGTTGTTGAAAGCTAACAATGAAAAAGAAATCAATCTTTAAGGCAAGTTTTGAAGAGAGTTTAAATCTATTAGATGATGGTATTTCGGGAAAATTTACACAAGAAAATTATCAGGATGCTCTAAAAAAAGAAAAATACAGAGGGACCTTGAAGTCGTATGTTTGGTTAGTAATATTGACAATCTTATTTATAATCGGTCCCAATTGGTTGATTGTTGCATTAAATAATTATTTGTTTTATCATGCTAATCCTAGAGATTTAACAGTACAGTTGCCCGAAATTAATTTTCTTCCATACTGGGTATTTTGGATGGGGCTGGCAATATGGATTTTGCTGATTATATTAGGAAAGCGATTCAACCAACAGTTCATTTTGATCTATAGAGGTCAGTTTCATTTTATGGTTTCCTTTATAATATGGCTTCTAGTTGAGTTAAATCTTCTATTGTTGAATTTACTTTATAGTTTAGTTGGATATTTAGGGTTATTTGCCATGGTAGGTTTGATTCTATTTACGATAATTTACCTGATACATGCTAAGTCTATATCATTACTTAAATTATTATATGGTGGAACTGGAATAGAGAGTCCGATTGATAGAGTGTTTAATAGCATATTTAGATTTATTGTCAAGTATGGTGGAATAGTTGTAGCACTCTGGATAATTTTTCGTACGATATTTTCGGATTCAATAAGAAATGCAGATAATTTGGTTAAAGGATTATGTGTTTTATTTTTATTTCTATTTCTATTTTTCAATATACTGGTTTCTGCTTTTGAAATATATTTCATGTTTCCCTATATGTTGCAAGGCTACTACAAATGGAAATATCCTGAAGAGTACCGAGACTGGGAAGGTAAGTCAGTAGAAGAATGGTATGGAAAAAATATTTAAAAAAACATAAGGAGATATTAAAAAATGAATAATAAAAAAGAACTATTACCGTTAGGTAGTATTAGATGAAAATAATAAATTATCAGTAGATTTTGATTATGCTCTGTGGTTCGAGAGTGATTTTGAACCAACTGCTCGTATGGATTTTTTTGAATACAAATATCTTGGAAAGCAACCAGAAAATGAAAAAAAAACTAGAATAGCTCAAAGCAATGGAAGCTTTTCAAAGAGAACATAATGGAAAATAGTTATTTCAACCACCCTAGCGGTGGTTTTCTTTCGTCACTTTTTATGAGCTGCTTTGTTCCTTAAGCACCTAAGACAATCTCAAAAAAATCTCTCTTATATCCGACCTTATTTTTATATGACGAGATTAAAGTATGATAAAATAAAGAAAAAGAGATAAAGGAGTTAGCTATGGCAACTAGAGAAGAGTGGGTACGTCACTTTGAGGACGTCAATGGTCGTAAACCAAGTCCTGAGGAATTTATGGAGGCTAAGAAAGAGGGCTTTGTCATCGCTTCTGAGAAACCAACTGACCAAGTGTCTGAACAGGTTGAAGCTCAGCAGGTGGATAGCTCTGAATCTACTGAAGAGGTGTCTGCTGAGTCAGAATCAGATGCGCAACCAGAAGCACAATCAGCTGAGGGTCAGGTGACACTAGAGGAGGAAGTTCCTAATCACATGCCTGAGTTGAATCTGGAGAAAGCTCAAGAGGAAGAAGAGCCAAAGACAAGTCAGATACCTTTGGAAAACCCTTATTACCAACCTAAAGAAGTCAAAAATAATACTTTTGTTAACATCGTTCTCCCGATTATTATCCTAGTCTTGGGGCTTCTATTTGCCGTTTTGGCTTGGACACTGCCAATCGGTTTCATCTTTACCTTCCTTGCATTCTTCCTTATCATTTTGGCTATTGTGACCATGGTGCTGAGTCTAAAGTCAACACGCAAGGCACTATCAATCATCGCTCTGGTTATGTCAATCATCTTCTTCATGACGTCACTTGCTGGAGCAGGTTATCAAGCGGTGAAATATGTTATGAATCATGCTGAGCAGTTTGAGGCTGATATTCGTTTCAGAGCAAATAAATACATTGATAAAGATTATCAATTTGACTGGACTGAGGATCAGTTTAAGGAGTTGAAGGTCGGTACTTTGACATTGGACGGGGTCTTGGATGCTCACGGTAAGGCGACTGATGCCGAGTATAGTAATACTTACGAGAAAGATAAACCATATTTGTTAGATCTCACCTATAGAAAAGAAAATACAGATGGAAACAACTATGTTCGTTTGACTTTCGAGAAAAAAGACGGTGTCTATGTTTTGAAATCTGCCTCAGCAACCTTTAACTATGATAAGGTCAAAGAAGTCGATGACTATCATAGCAACTGGACAAAAGATGACTATGAAAAGTTGTCTGTAGGTACACAAGCTGATTTGCTCAAGGGGACACGACTCTCTGAGGTGGTTGAAAAACACCCAGAGGCTAGCTTTACTTATCATGAAATGACACAAACCGAACAAGGAGATCTCACTCAGTCAGTGAGTCTTAGCTACCGTGATTATAATCCAGAAAGTGGTAAGTTAGATACTGTTCGTTTGACCTTTGACTATGATAAACGTGAAAACGAGTATTTCTTGACAGACAAATCAGACGAATAAGAGTACTTTTTTAGTCATTCAAGCTCAGGGGTGCCTGGGCTTTTTACTATCAACAAAAGAGGATAAAATCTGGTATAATAGAATCGATTGATTTTTCAAGAAAGAAGTGTCACATATGAACATACAACAACTACGTTATGTGGTAGCTATTGCCAACAGCGGTACCTTCCGTGAGGCTGCCAGCAAGCTCTTTGTGAGTCAGCCAAGCCTTTCGGTGGCGATTAAGGATTTGGAGCAAGAGCTGAATTTTCAAATTTTCACCCGTACAACGACGGGGGCTGTCTTGACCAGTCAGGGCATGACTTTTTACGAGCGTGCGCTTGAGGTCGTGCGCAGTTTTGATAGCTTTGAAAATCGCTATCTCAATGCTTCTGAGAAGGGCAACCAGTTTTCGATTGCCAGCCAGCACTATGATTTTTTGCCACCTTTGATTACAACTTTTTCGGAACGTTATCCTGATTACAAGGATTTCCGTATCTTTGAGTCTACGACCATTCAAATTTTGGATGAGGTAGCCAAGGGACATAGTGAGATTGGGATTATTTATTTGAATCGTCAAAATAGTAAGGGAATCCAGCAAAACATAGATAAGCTCGGTCTTGAAGCTATTGACTTGATTCCGTTTAAGACTCATATTTACTTGCGTAAGGGGCATCCGTTGGCTAAAAAAGACAGTCTGGTTATGGATGACTTGGTAACCTTGCCTACAGTGCGTTTCACTCAGGAGAAGGACGAGTACCTTTACTATTCTGAGAACTTTGTGGATACGACGGATTCGTCTCTTATGTTTAACGTGACGGACCGTGCGACCTTGAACGGTATCTTGGAGCGTACGGATGCTTATGCGACGGGGTCTGGTTTCCTAGATGCGCAAAGTGTGAACGGCATTACGGTGATTCCATTAGAGGATGATTTGGACAATAAGATGGTGTATGTCCGTCGTAAGGGCATTAGCTTGTCGTCTTGTGCTCTTAAGTTTGTCAATGTTATGTTTGACTACTTTGACACTTATAAACCATAGGAGGATTTATGCGTAAGGTTGCGATTCCTTTGGCTATTCTGGCTTTGATTGGTCTGGATCAGTGGGTTAAGCATTGGGTTGTGGCCAATATTGCCCTCAACCAAGTTATTAAGGCTATTCCTGGGGTTTTCAGCTTGACCTATCTACAGAACCGTGGTGCTGCTTTTTCGATTTTACAGAATCAGAAATATTTCTTTGTGATTTTGACGATTCTAGTGATTGGTGCTGCTTTGGTCTATCTGGTTAAGAATTACCAGAAAAGTCTTTGGTTGGTTCTATCTTTGGTTTTGATTATCTCAGGTGGTATTGGCAACTTTATCGACCGTGTGCACTTGGGTTACGTGGTTGATATGGTTCAGCTTGATTTTATTGATTTTGCAATATTTAACGTGGCAGACTCCTATCTAACGGTGGGTGTCCTGCTCTTGATTTTAATCTTATGGAAAGAGGAAAATGGAAATCATCATTAAAGAGGCGGGAAACCGTCTGGATAAGTCTTTGGCAGATTTGACAGAATTGTCACGTAGTCAGGCCAATGAAGCCATCAAGGCTGGAACAGTCTTGGTCAATGGTAAGTTGGCCAAGGCTAAGTATGCGGTTAAAGAGGGTGATGTCATCACCTATGAAGTGCCAGAAGAAGAGGTCTTGGAGTACAAGGCCGAAGGTATTCCTTTGGAGATTATCTACGAGGATGCGGATGTGGCAGTGGTCAACAAACCTCAAGGCATGGTGGTCCATCCATCAGCTGGTCACACGTCTGGCACCTTGGTCAATGCTCTTATGTATCATGTCAAGGACCTTTCGTCTATCAATGGTGTGGTTCGTCCTGGGATTGTTCACCGTATCGATAAGGACACGTCTGGTCTCCTTATGATTGCTAAGAATGATAGGGCCCACAATGCTTTGGCGACTGAACTTAAGGATAAGAAGTCACTTCGCAAGTATGTGGCTATCGTGCATGGAAATCTGCCTAACGACCGAGGCGTGATTGAGGCTCCTATTGGGCGTTCAGACAAGGATCGTAAGAAACAGGCAGTAACAGCCAAAGGGAAACCTGCGGTAACACGATTCACCGTTCTTGAACGTTTTGGTAATTATACTTTGATGGAGCTGCAACTGGAAACAGGTCGTACCCACCAAATCCGTGTGCACATGGCTTACATCGGTCACCCGGTGGCGGGGGACCCTCTTTATGGGCCACGCAAGACCCTCAAGGGCCATGGACAATTTCTACATGCCAAGACCCTTAGTTTCACGCACCCTACGACAGGAGAATTGGTGGCATTTACAGCAGAAGAACCTGCTATTTTCAAGGAAACTTTGGAGAAGTTAAGAAAAGGTAACTAATCATCAAACGGATGGTCTTTCTTGGGAGAGGCTATCAGTTTTTTCCTTGTAAAAGGGTATAAATTTTGCTATAATTTACCTAGTTGAATAAGTCCTTTAATCACTGTCCAGAGAGGCAGGCAAGGAGCCATAAGAAGTGTACAGGTAAACTGTGCCATATTTTTGTGTATCTCCTTGTTTCAAGGGGATTTTTTTGTATTTAGAAAGGTTCTTTTATGAAGAAAAAAGAGATCGTCGATGACGTAACCATGAAGCGTGCCATTACACGTATCACTTATGAGATTATTGAGCGAAACAAGAATCTCGACAAGATTGTCTTGGCTGGTATTAAGACACGTGGTGTTTATATTGCTCAGCGTATTCAAGAGCGCTTGAAACAGTTGGAAAATCTTGATGTGCCATTGATTGAGCTTGATACTAAGGCTTACCGTGATGATGTTAAATCTGAACAGGACACATCCCTTATTCCTATCGAAATTGATGGTACGGATGTTATCCTTGTGGATGATGTGCTCTACACAGGTCGTACTATCCGTGCTGCGATTGATAATATCGTTAGTCATGGACGTCCGGCGCGTGTCGGTTTGGCTGTCTTGGTTGACCGTGGTCACCGTGAGTTGCCAATCCGTGCAGATTATGTTGGTAAGAATATCCCAACAAGTGAGTCAGAACAGATTGAAGTTTTGGTTTCTGAAGTTGATGGTAAAGATAGTGTCAACATTATTGACCCAAGCTAAGATTTAGATAGGATAGTTCATAAAGCTAGAACGATTCTTTCGCTGTGGTGGAGGAATCTTGGTTTGAATGTAATAGGCCCTAAGCCTTGTGCAAAAAAGATAAATACTCTTAGGAGCTGGCGCTCAGTCATCGTATTTTCTATTTTTGCTTTAGGCTTTATACGGGCTTTGTATCTTGTTAATTGAACACGGGACTCATTTCTTAGGAAAAAAGATAAGTCTCCTAGCACTCTTTAGAGTGCCTTGTTGACTTCCTATTTGTCTACAGAAATGTTTGACTACGCCAAAACGTCCCTTTGTATCTTGTTTTTAAGGAGTTCTTTGATATCGTGAATAACGTAAAATATGATGTGAATGATATTCCAAAACCTGGTTTATTGGTTGGTTTGTCATTCCAGCACTTGTTTGCCATGTTTGGTGCGACGGTGCTTGTGCCGATTTTGGTTGGGATTGATCCTGCCATTGCCCTATTCTCATCTGGTTTGGGAACTTTGGCTCACTTGACGGTGACTAAGTATAAGATTCCAGCTTATATGGGGTCTAGTTTTGCCTATATTGCTGCTATGCAGATGCTTATGAAGTCTGATGGTATCGCAGCAGTGGCTCAAGGTGCCATGGCTGGTGGTTTGGTCTACTTGATTGTTGCCTTGATTGTTAAGTACGCAGGAAATAACTGGATTGATAAGGTTCTTCCGCCAATCGTGGTTGGTCCTATTATCATTGTTATCGGTTTGAGTCTTGCGGCTAATGCAGTTAAGGATGCGACAATGGTTAATGATACCTATAGTGTCTTTAGCCTCGTGATTTCTATGGTGACTCTCTTTGCGGTTATCCTCTTTAACATGTATGGCAAGAAAATTATCGGTGTTATTCCAATTTTGCTTGGCTTAATCGTGGGTTATATTTTTTCAGTGGTTCTTGGTTGGTTGACAGGACATGAATTTGTTCAGTTTTCAAAAGTTGCGGCTGCTCATTGGTTTCAAGTTCCAAGTTTTGACATTCCATTTGTGAATTATGACTTCAAACTTTATCCAAGTGCGATTTTGACCATGGCTCCGATTGCTTTTGTGACAATGACCGAACACTTTGGCCATGTCATGGTTTTGAATAGTTTAACTGGACGTGATTACTTTAAAGATCCAGGTCTTGACCGTACCCTAACAGGTGATGGTTTAGCACAGATTATCGCTGGTTTCTTTGGAGCTCCGCCAGTAACTTCTTATGGTGAAAATATTGGGGTTATGGCCCTCAGTAAGGTCTACTCAGTTTACGTTATTGCAGGCGCAGCAGTGATTGCGGTCTTGATGAGCTTTATCGGTAAGGTATCTGCTCTCTTGAGTTCCATCCCAACGGCTGTTTTGGGCGGTATTTCCATTGCCCTCTTTGGGGTTATCGCTGCTAGCGGTATGAAAATTTTAGTTGAACATAAGATTGATTTTGATAATAAAAAGAATCTATTGATTGCTAGTGTTATCTTGGTATCAGGTATTGGTGGTTTGATGATTGACCTTGGTGGTCTTCAAATTACTGGTGTGGCAAGTTCGACTATTCTCGGTATCTTGCTTTACCAAATCTTGCCAGACCCTAATAAAGGTAGCAAGGATTAGTTAATCATTTTAAAAGGAAAAACTATGGCGATTGCAGATGGAAAAGTGTCACTCAAGCATTTGGTGACCATGGAAACCCTCACGAATGAGGAGGTCTTGGGCCTGATTCGTCGAGGGGGAGATTTTAAAAATGGCAGAGCTGATTTCCAGTTGGATCGACAGTATTTCGCTGCCAATCTCTTTTTTGAAAATTCAACTCGAACACACAAGTCCTTCGAAGTGGCTGAGAAGAAACTTGGTTTGGATGTGATTGAGTTTGATGCTGGAACAAGCTCAGTGAATAAGGGTGAAACCCTCTATGATACGATTTTGACTATGTCTGCTTTGGGTGTGGACATCTGTGTGGTTCGGCACTCAGAAGTTGATTACTATAAGCAGTTGGTTGATAGTAGAACCATTCAGACCTCTATTGTCAATGGGGGTGATGGTTCTGGGCAACACCCAAGTCAGTGTTTGCTTGATTTAATGACCATTTACGAAGAGTTTGGAACTTTTGAAAATCTTAAGGTTTGTATTGCCGGTGACATCACTTATTCTCGTGTGGCTAAGTCGAATATGCAGATTCTCAAGCGTTTGGGTGCTCAGCTGTATTTTGCTGGTCCTGAAGTTTGGTACTCTAATGAATTTGATGTCTATGGTCAGCATGTTGCCATTGACGATGTGATTGAGGACTTGGATGTGCTCATGTTGCTTCGTGTTCAGCACGAGCGTCACGGGGATGATAAGGGATTCTCAAAAGAAGAATACCATGCTCTCTATGGTTTGACTGAAGAACGTTATGCCAAGTTAGCAGACCATGCTATCATCATGCACCCTGCTCCGGTTAATCGTGATGTAGAGATTGCTGATAGCTTGGTGGAAGCGCCTAAGGCTCGTATCGTTGCTCAGATGCAAAATGGGGTCTTTGTCCGTATGGCAATTATTGAAGCTATTTTAAATGGCAAAGCGTAAACAACGTTAACAGATTCCAGAGAGAATCAGACGAAAATGAACACGGGCTAAATCTTTGGAAAAGAGACAAATCTTCCTAGAGGCTAGAGCTTCTCTGTCAGATTTGCTTTTCATTCAGATTTTTATCGCCCTTTGTATCTTAGTGAAAGGAACTATTTACTATAATGGCAAAACGTTTACTTATTTTGGAAGACGGCACAATTTTTGAAGGTCAAGCCTTCGGTGCTGATGTGGATGTGACGGGTGAAATCGTCTTTAATACTGGTATGACAGGTTATCAAGAATCTATCACTGACCAGTCTTACAATGGTCAAATCTTGACTTTTACCTATCCACTTGTTGGTAATTATGGGGTTAACCGTGATGACTATGAGTCAATCACGCCAACAACTAAGGGAGTGGTTGTATCAGAGGCTAGCCGTCGTGCCAGCAATTGGCGTAACCAAATGACTTTGGATGAGTTTTTGAAAGTCAAAAACATCCCTGGTATTTCTGGTATTGATACACGTGCCTTGACTAAGATTATCCGTCAACACGGTACCATGAAGGCGACTTTGGCTAATCCTGGTGACAGCATTGAGCACTTGCAAGATCAATTGCGTGCCACTGTTTTGCCAACGAACAATATTGAGCAGGTATCGACTAAGGCAGCTTACCCAGCACCTGGTGTTGGTAAAAACATTGTTTTGGTTGACTTTGGTCTTAAACACTCTATCTTGCGTGAATTTTCAAAACGTGACTGTAATGTGACGGTTGTCCCTCATAATATTACGGCTGAAGACATTCTCCATCTTAATCCAGATGGTGTGATGTTGTCCAACGGTCCAGGTAACCCTGAAGATGTGCCACATGCACTTGATATGATTCGTGGCATCCAAGGCAAAATCCCAATTTTTGGTATTTGTATGGGTCACCAGTTGTTTAGTTTGGCGAATGGTGCCAAGGCCTACAAGATGAAGTTTGGTCACCGTGGATTTAACCATGCGGTTCGTGAAATTGCGACTGGTCGTGTTGATTTCACCAGCCAAAACCATGGTTATGCCATTGACCGTGACACACTTCCAGAGTGCCTCATGGTAACGCACGAAGAAATTAACGATAAATCAGTTGAAGGTGTTCGTCACCGTGACTTCCCTGCATTCTCAGTGCAATACCACCCAGATGCAGCGCCTGGTCCACACGATGCTAGCTATCTCTTTGATGAGTTCTTGGAATTGATTGATGCTTTCCAAGCTGAAAAAGCACGTCGTTAATTGCAACAGTCTAGTGACTATAATGGGGTGTAATTCTTGTTTGCCCCAGTCTACTACCTTATTTAATGACAACCAGAGAGTTGTCAAATAGAAAGGAGAAGATACAAGTTCACGAAAGTGAACACGCCCTAAGGACGGTGTGAAAAAGATAAATGGCGACTAGACGCCTATGCGTCGTCGTCACGTTTCCTATTTTCACTGAGTCCTTAACGGGCTTTGTATCATAAATTATGCCTAAACGTTCTGATATTAAAAAAATTATGGTTATTGGGTCTGGTCCTATCATCATTGGTCAGGCTGCTGAGTTCGACTACGCTGGTACGCAAGCTTGCTTGGCTTTGAAAGAAGAAGGTTACAGTGTTGTTCTTGTTAACTCTAATCCTGCGACTATCATGACTGATAAAGAAATAGCAGACAAGGTTTACATTGAGCCAATTACGCTTGAGTTTGTCACACGTATTCTTCGTAAAGAGCGTCCTGATGCCCTCTTGCCAACACTTGGTGGACAGACTGGTTTGAATATGGCAATGGAATTGTCAAAAGCTGGTATTCTTGAAGAGCTTGGAGTAGAGCTTTTGGGAACAAAATTGTCTGCTATTGACCAAGCCGAAGACCGTGACCTTTTCAAACAATTGATGGAAGATTTGGAACAACCAATTCCAGAATCAGAAATTGTAAATACGGTTGAAGAAGCAGTTGCCTTTGCGACAGAGATTGGCTACCCAGTAATCGTTCGTCCAGCCTTTACCCTTGGTGGTACTGGGGGTGGTATGTGTGCCAACGAAGAAGAACTTCGTGAAATTGCTGAAAATGGATTGAAATTGTCACCAGTAACTCAATGTTTGATTGAGCGTTCTATCGCTGGTTTCAAAGAAATCGAATACGAAGTTATGCGTGATGCCGCAGACAATGCTCTTGTGGTATGTAACATGGAAAACTTTGACCCAGTTGGTATCCACACAGGGGACTCAATCGTATTTGCCCCAACGCAAACCTTGTCAGATATTGAAAACCAAATGCTTCGTGATGCCAGCTTAAAGATTATCCGTGCCCTTAAGATTGAGGGTGGCTGTAACGTACAGTTGGCGCTTGATCCTAATAGCTTCAAGTACTATGTTATCGAAGTAAACCCACGTGTGTCTCGTTCATCAGCCCTAGCCTCAAAAGCAACTGGTTACCCAATTGCTAAATTGGCAGCTAAGATTGCTGTTGGTTTGACACTTGATGAAATGATTAACCCAGTCACTGGTACAACTTATGCCATGTTTGAACCAGCCCTTGACTATGTGGTTGCTAAGATTCCACGTTTCCCATTTGATAAATTTGAACACGGAGAACGTCGTCTTGGTACTCAGATGAAAGCGACAGGTGAAGTTATGGCTATCGGTCGTAACATCGAAGAGTCACTTCTTAAAGCATGCCGTTCACTTGAAATCGGTGTTTACCACAATGAAATGCCTGAGCTTGCCGAAGTAACAGACGATGCCTTGGTTGAAAAAGTTGTTAAAGCTCAAGACGACCGCCTCTTCTATATTTCTGAGGCCATCCGTCGTGGTTACACTATTGAAGAATTATCAGAGTTGACTAAGATTGATATCTTCTTCCTTGATAAATTGCTCCACATCTTCGAATTGGAACAAGAATTGGCTACTCACGTAGGCGATGTTGATGTTTTGAAAGAAGCAAAACGTAATGGTTTCTCTGACCGTAAGATTGCTGATCTTTGGAATCAAACAGCTGACCAAGTACGTGCGACACGTTTGGAAAATAACATTGTTCCTGTTTACAAGATGGTTGATACTTGTGCGGCTGAGTTTGAATCATCAACACCATATTTCTACTCAACTTACGAGTGGGAAAATGAGTCAATCAAATCTGATAAAGAATCGATCATCGTTCTGGGTTCTGGTCCTATCCGTATCGGACAAGGAGTTGAGTTCGACTATGCGACAGTTCACTCTGTAAAAGCTATCCAAGCTGCTGGCTACGAAGCCATCATCATGAACTCTAACCCTGAGACAGTTTCAACAGACTTCTCAGTGTCGGATAAACTCTACTTTGAACCATTGACTTTCGAAGACGTGATGAATGTTATTGAATTGGAACAACCTAAGGGTGTAGTGGTTCAGTTTGGTGGACAAACAGCTATCAACTTGGCAGAGCCATTGTCTAAAGCAGGTGTGAAAATCTTGGGTACACAGGTTGCTGACCTTGACCGTGCAGAAGACCGTGATCTCTTCGAACAGGCCCTTAAAGATCTCGATATTCCACAACCACCAGGACAAACAGCGACAAATGAAGAAGAAGCAGTTGAAGCAGCTCGTAAGATTGGCTTCCCAGTTCTTGTTCGTCCCTCATACGTTTTGGGTGGACGTGCCATGGAAATCGTGGAAAATGAAGACGACCTTCGCTCTTACATGCGTACAGCCGTTAAGGCGAGTCCTGACCACCCAGTCCTTGTTGATAGCTATATTATCGGACGTGAGTGTGAGGTGGATGCCATCTCTGATGGTAAGGATGTCTTGATTCCAGGTATTATGGAACACATCGAACGTGCTGGGGTTCACTCAGGGGACTCAATGGCGGTTTACCCACCACAAACCCTTTCTAAGAAAATCCAAGAGACTATCGCTGATTACACTAAACGTTTGGCTATTGGTCTTAACTGTATCGGTATGATGAACATCCAGTTCGTTATTAAGGACGAAACAGTCTATGTTATCGAGGTTAACCCACGTGCCAGCCGTACAGTACCATTCTTGTCTAAGGTGACTGATATCCCAATGGCTCAGGTTGCTACAAACTTGATTCTTGGCAAATCTTTGGCAGAGCAAGGTTACAAAGATGGCCTTTATCCTGAAAGCAAACACGTTCATGTTAAGGCACCAGTCTTCTCATTCACAAAATTGGCTAAGGTAGATAGCCTCCTTGGACCTGAAATGAAATCAACTGGTGAAGTTATGGGTACAGATGCAACGCTTGAGAAGGCCCTCTACAAAGCCTTTGAAGCTTCTTACCTTCACTTGCCAACCTTTGGTAATGTTATCTTCACTATTCATGATGATACCAAAGAAGAAGCCCTTGGTTTGGCCCGTCGTTTCGATGCTATCGGTTACGGCATCTATGCTACTGCAGGAACAGCTAAATTCTTGAATGAACATGGTGTTCAGGCAACACTTGTGCACAAGTTGGGTGAAAATGATGACAACGACATCCCAGCCCTTGTTCGTACAGGTAAAGCACAAGCTATTATCAATACAGTTGGTAACAAACGTACTTATGACGAAGATGGAGCAGCTATCCGTAGCTCAGCTATTGAAGCAGGAATTCCACTCTTCACAGCGCTTGATACAGCAGATGCTATGGTGCGTGTACTTGAAAGCCGTAGCTTTACAACAGAAGCTATCTAAACATAATATTGAGTCTCAGCTTTGCTGGGGCTTTTTTCTTACACGAATGTAAGCTAGAAAGTTAAAAATGAAAGCTAAGACGATGGTTTAGGTTACTTAAATTCTGCTATACTAGAAACATGATTATAACGACATCTTTACGTGAAAATGAGGATTTGATTGCTCGTGCCAGAGCTTTTGCTCTAGACCTCGGAGCTGCTTACCAGCCACGACGCAAGTTGTCTTTATCCAAATGTCTGGAACGATTTGGACCTTTCTATCTTCTATATAAGGACAGACTATCTTTTATCAATGCAGATGCCAGTGAGTTGACCTTTCATCCAGATACGGCTGTCCTTCGGCTTAAGGCTCCACATGATGCTTTAATTAGTCTTTTGGGGCAGTCTCCCAAGTCTATTCTTGACACGACCATGGGTCTGGCTTCAGATAGTCTAGTGATGGCAACAGTGGGAAATAAGGTGACAGCCCTTGAGAGTCAAGAAATGATTTTTCAGGTGGTTTCTCGTGGTCTGGCAACTTATCAGACAGATAATAAGCAGCTTGAAAAGGCCATGCGATCTATTAAGACTGTTAAGAGTGATAGTTTATCCTTTTTGAAATCTCAGGCTGATGATTCTTTTGATATCATCTATGCTGACCCTATGTTTTCAGAGACTATAAAGGAATCAGAAAATCTACATGCTATCAAACCTCTGGCCAATGGCAGTCGTCTAACGCGAGAATGGCTCGATGAGGCTAAACGTGTTGGACGAGAGAGAATTATCATCAAGGCGCATTTTCGTGACCCTATTTTTGAGGAACTTGGTTTTGAACGTCAGGTTCGTCCCAATCAAAAGTTACACTATGGTGTGCTGGAACTCATTGACACGGAATCTTAAAAATATTACAATTGTCACATCTATAAAATACAATTAGAAAGAGAGATCTATGCGAAAGAAAATTGGATTTTGAGAGGTTTTATGGTGTTCAAAAAAGATAGAGAAAAAATCAAAAAAAGTTGTATTTTTTTCTTGACGTCTGTTTTAGGTCATGGTATTATATATAAGGTTTGAAAAAAACTGACCTAAGACAGTTGGGGAGCTAGACTCGTAAACATCCAACCGAGGCACAAAACGTAACTATTTTTTGTAACGTATTGTACTTTCGTGTCTAGGTTTAGGTACGATTTTTTTGTGCCTAGCCCAAAAATAAAAACGGAGGTAAAACTACTAATGAGTGAAGCTATTATTGCTAAAAAAGCTGAACAAGTTGCCATCGTCGCTGAGAAAATGAAAGCAGCATCATCTATCGTTGTTGTTGACTCTCGTGGACTTACAGTTGACCAAGATACAGTTCTTCGTCGTAATCTTCGTGAATCAGGCGTCGAATTTAAAGTTATCAAAAACTCAATCTTGACTCGTGCAGCTGAAGAAGCAGGTCTTGAAGACCTTAAAGAACTTTTCGTTGGACCATCTGCAGTAGCATTCTCAAATGAAGATGTTATCGCACCAGCAAAAGTTATTAGCGAATTTGCTAAAGACGCAGAAGCTCTTGAAATCAAAGGTGGTGTTGTTGACGGTGCGTTCACTTCAGTCGAAGAAATCAACGCTCTTGCATCACTTCCAAACAAAGAAGGTATGCTTTCTATGCTCCTTTCTGTACTTCAAGCGCCAGTGCGCAACGTTGCATACGCAGTCAAGGCGGTTGCAGAAAGCAAAGAAGACGGTGCTGCATAAGCCCATCTTCACAACTCGTAGCCTAAGCTACGTTTAAAACACTATATTAAAAAACACATTTGGAGGAAATCACAATGGCATTGAACATTGAAAACATTATTGCTGAAATTAAAGAAGCTTCAATCCTTGAATTGAACGACCTTGTAAAAGCTATCGAAGAAGAATTTGGTGTAACTGCAGCTGCTCCTGTAGCTGTTGCTGCAGCTGGTGCTGCTGACGCTGGTGCTGCTAAAGATTCATTCGACGTTGAATTGACATCTGCAGGCGACAAGAAAGTTGCTGTTATCAAAGTTGTTCGTGAAATCACAGGCGAAGGTCTTAAAGAAGCTAAAGCTATCGTTGATGGTGCACCATCAGTTCTTAAAGAAGGTGTTGCTGCAGCTGAAGCTGAAGAAATCAAAGCTAAACTTGAAGAAGCTGGAGCTTCAGTTACTCTTAAATAATAAGGTAACGACTCAAGTCGCTTAATAATGAAAACCAGGGCATAAGCTCTGGTTTTTTCTATTGCTTTTAATATTTTCATTTGTTAGAATGTAGGTAATGTGCGTGCTTGTCACGCCCTTTTTCTGTGCTCTTTAAGGCTCTAGCGGTCGTACATAAGTAGAAAAGCTCTAAAGGCATGGTAAATGATAAAAAGAAAAGGAGAAATTTATGGCTTATATTTGGTCTTATCTCAGGCGTTATCCTAAGTGGCTGGCGATGAATTTTACGGCGGCCATTTTATTTGTTATTGCTAACCTGGGTCTGCCGACGGTTCTTGCCAGAATGATTGATGAGGGAATCAACCGTGGGGATGCTGACAAGCTTTATACCTATGCTTGGGTCATGTTTGCTGTGGTCTTAACGGGTATTGTTGGTCGTGTGCTTCTGTCCTATGCGGTTGGTAAGTTGACGACCACGATGGTGCAGGTCATGCGTAATGATATTTATGCCAAGCTTCAGGAGTATTCCCACCATGAGTACGAACAGATTGGGGTATCCTCTTTGGTGACTCGTATCACATCGGATGCTTTTGTTCTCATGCAGTTTGCAGATCAAGTTCTCAAATTGGGTGTTATCACTCCTTTGATGATGGTTTCCAGTGTTTTCTTGATTTTGACGACAAGTCCGTCTTTGGCTTGGATTGTGGCTATTTCCTTGCCTTTCCTAGCCGTAGTTGTCTGGTATGTGGCGGTAAAGACTCGTCCGCTTTCTGAAAAGCAACAGGCAACTCTCGACAAGATTAACCAGTATGCTCGTGAAAATCTGACTGGACTTCGTGTCATTCGAGCTTTTGCTAGAGAAGATTTCCAAGAGAAGAAGTTTGCTTCTGAAAATGCTGTCTATGCGGATAATTCAAATAAGCTTTTTAAATTGACTGGTTTGACCGAGCCACTTTTTGTACAAATCATCATTGCTATGATTGTGGCTATTGTTTGGTTTGCCCTTGAGCCATTAGGCTCTGGAAGTTTAGCTATCGGGGACTTGGTTGCCTTTATTGAGTACAGTTTCCATGCACTATTATCCTTCCTCTTCCTAGCCAACCTCTTTACCATGTATCCTCGTACGGCGGTATCTAGTGAACGTTTGCAGGAAATTATGGATATGCCTATCTCTATTAATCCAAATGAAGATGGGGTGACAGAGACTGAAACTAAGGGATATTTGGAGTTTGATAATGTGACCTTTGCCTATCCTGGGGAAACGGAGAGTCCTGTCCTACACAATATTTCCTTCAAGGCTAAACCAGGTGAAACCATTGCTTTTATCGGATCTACGGGTTCAGGGAAATCCTCTCTTGTACAGTTGATTCCACGCTTTTATGATGTTACACTTGGGCGCATTCTTGTGGATGGTGTGGATGTCCGTGACTACAATCTTAAGGCACTTCGTCGTAAGATTGGCTTTATTCCACAGAATGCCCTGCTCTTTACAGGAACTATCGGGGAGAATCTCCGTTATGGTAAGGAAAATGCCAGTCATGAAGAGTTGAATCAAGCTACGGATGTGGCTCAGGCCAAGGAATTTATTGAAAGTATGGAAGAACGCTATGATTCTCACTTGGCTGAGGGCGGTAGCAACCTTTCTGGGGGACAGAAGCAGCGTTTGTCAATTGCACGTGCAGTGGTTAAACGTCCTGACCTCTACATCTTTGATGATTCCTTCTCTGCCTTGGACTACAAGACAGATGCGACCTTGCGCCGCCGTCTAAAAGAAGTGACTCAGGATGCGACAGTTTTGATCGTGGCTCAACGTGTTGGAACTATCATGGATGCTGACCAGATTATCGTTCTGGATAAGGGTGAAATCGTTGGCCGTGGCCGTCACGAAGAACTCATGGAAAGCAATGAGATTTATCGTGAAATTGCCAATTCTCAATTGAATCAAAAGAGTCTTACGGAGGACTAGAAGGAGGTCAAAATGAAGAATAATAAAAAGAAAACAACTCATTCCTCAAGTTTTGGCCGTCTTTGGTCTTACTTGCAGGCCTATCGTTTGCCACTTTACTTAGCTATTTTCCTGAAAATTGTTAGTGTCATCATGAGTGTTCTCGAACCTGTGGTGATTGGATTAGCCATTACGGAATTGACTAAAAATACACTGGACATCTTCAAGGGTGTGGAAGGTGCCCATATCAACGTTTCCTATGTTGGTGTAGTTCTGATCTTTTATCTCTTGCGTGGTCTCATTTATGAGTTGGCTTCTTACTATTCCAACTATTTTATGACCAATGCCGTGCAGGCAACGGTTCAGGATATGCGAAATGAGATGACTGAAAAAATCAATCGTACCCCAGTGTCCTACTTTGATAAGCATCAATTTGGGGACCTCTTGGGACGCTTTACCAGTGACGTCGAGACAGTTTCGAATGCCTTGCAGCAGTCCTTTTTACAGGTAGTTAATGCGGTCTTTACTTTGGCCTTGGTTATCGGGACAGTGCTTTACCTTAATCTTCAATTGGGAGCTATAGTTGTCATCACTATTCCCATTACTTTCTTTGGTGCTCGCTTTATCATGAGTAAGTCTCAGCCATATTTTAAGCAGCAAACTGATGCCCTAGGTGCTCTTAACGGTTTTGTTCAGGAAAATCTAACTGGTTTCAACGTTCTTAAGCTATTTGGCCGTGAGGATAGGTCTTTGGACGACTTTAAAGAAATCACGGAAGACCTTCAGAAGGTAGGTTTTAAGGCCAATTTCATTTCAGGACTCATGATGCCTGTCCTTAATGGTTTGTCTGATTTGACCTATCTGATTGTCGCTGTTCTTGGTGGTTTGCAAGTTTTGGCTGGTCGTCTGACGATTGGTAATATGCAGGCCTTTGTTCAGTATGTTTGGCAGATTAATCAACCCATTCAGAACTTGACTCAGTTGGCTGGACAATTGCAGAGTGCTAAATCTTCTTTGGACCGTATTTTTCAACTGATGGATGAACCAGACGAGTCGAATGATGTCACTGAAGTGCTTGAAGGAGACTTGACTGGTCAAGTTAGCTTTAAGCATGTAGACTTCCAGTATGTTGCCGATAAACCTCTGATTCGTGACTTTAATCTTGAAGTCAATCCTGGTGAAATGGTGGCAATTGTCGGTCCTACCGGTGCTGGAAAATCAACCATTATCAACCTCCTCATGCGTTTTTATGATGTGACGGCTGGTTCTATTTCGGTGGATGGTCATGATATTCGTCACTTGTCACGTCAAGACTATCGTAAACAATTTGGTATGGTGCTTCAGGATGCTTGGCTCTTTGAAGGAACTATCAAGGAAAATCTTCGCTTTGGTAATCTTGAGGCGACTGACGAAGAAATCGTTGAAGCTGCTAAGGCTGCCAATGTGGACCATTTTATCCGTACCTTACCTGGCGGTTATAACATGGAAATGAACCAGGAATCTAGCAACATTTCACTGGGGCAAAAGCAGCTTTTGACCATTGCCCGTGCGCTTTTGGCTGATCCAAAAATCTTGATTTTGGACGAGGCAACTTCATCAGTTGATACCCGTCTGGAACTCTTGATTCAAAAGGCCATGAAGACCCTTATGCAAGGTCGAACAAGCTTTGTCATCGCTCACCGTTTATCAACTATTCAAGAAGCAGACAAGATTTTGGTCCTTAAAGATGGACAAATCATCGAACAAGGGAACCATGAATCCCTCCTTGCAGATAAAGGTTTCTATTACGATTTGTATAATAGCCAGTTTGCGGAGAAATAAATAAAAAAATCCATCAGTTCACATAACTGGTGGATTTTTGAATTTGACGAGCAATAAGAGAGACTTCCCCTGTAAGAGAAGTCTCAAAATTAATATTTATTTCTCAGCACGTCGTGTGATGAACATGGCATCTCCGAAACTGAAGAAGCGGTAGCGTTCTTGGACGGCGTGTTTGTAGGCATCGAGGACAAATTCACGGCCGGCAAAGGCTGAAACCAACATGACCAGAGTTGATTTTGGAAGGTGGAAGTTGGTTGAAAAGGCGTCTACAACTGTGAATTGGTAGCCTGGTTTGATAAAAATATTGGTCCAACCAGAGTCGGCTTGGAGTTGACCATGGAACTTATTTCCGATTGTTTCCAGTGTTCGAATAGAGGTTGTTCCTACTGCCACAATGCGACCTCCCGAGGCTTTGACACTATTGAGGGTATCGGCAGCTTCTTGGCTGAGGGTGTAAAACTCTGAGTGCATCTCATGTTCGTCGACATTTTCAACAGAAACAGGTCGGAAGGTTCCTAGTCCAACGTGGAGGGTGAGGTAGACCAATTTTACGCCTTTGGCTTCAATCTTTTGAAGCAATTCAGGTGTGAAATGGAGACCAGCTGTTGGAGCAGCGGCAGAGCCATTTTCCTTGGCATAGACCGTTTGGTAACGGTCACGGTCTTCTAATTTTTCATGGATATAAGGTGGCAGTGGCATCTCGCCCAAGCTTTCCAAAACCTCGAGGAAGATACCTTCGTAGCTAAATTCTACGATACGTCCGCCGTGATCCAGTTCCTCAGTGACAGTGGCAGTCAAGTGGCCATCACCAAAACTGACTTTAGCACCCACTTTAAGGCGTTTGGCTGGTTTGGCCAAAACTTCCCATTGATCACCTTGGGTATTTTTCAAAAGGAGAAATTCTACATGACCGTGGGTATCAGGCTTTTCACCATAGAGACGGGCTGGAAGCACACGTGTATTGTTCATAACCAAGGCATCGCCAGGATTAAGCTGGTCAATGATGTGGTCGAAATGGGTGTCAGTCATTTCCTTGGTGACAGGGTCAATGACCAAGAGTTTAGAGGCATCACGTTGTTCCAATGGGGTTTGGGCAATCAGTTCCTCTGGTAGTTCAAAATCAAAATCGTTTGTATTCATTTGTTTCCTCGTTTAAAAATTTTCAGCCTTTTTATTATAGCACGATATAGGGCGACAGTCATTAAAGGAATCGAGTGAAAGCGCTTGACAAAAGGTTTTAAAAAAGAGATAATAAAGAAAATGGTATATACCAATATCGAGGTAATAGAATGAAAAAGATTTTAGTTAAAAATCAAGTTGAGGGAGGCAAAGTTTCCTTTGATCTTCTTAAAGAGAGCATTGTAGCGGGTGCTCACACATTGGGGTTGGCTACAGGTAGTTCACCTATCGCCCTTTACCAAGAGATGGTTGAGAGTGACGTGGATTTTTCAGAACTTTACAGTGTTAATTTGGATGAATATGTTGGACTTGCACCAGACCATGAGCAGAGCTATCATGCCTTTATGAAGGCTCAACTCTTTGACGCCAAGCCATTTAAAGAAAGCTTCGTGCCTGACGGTATGGCTGAAGATTTGAAGCAGGCGGCTAAGGACTACGATGATATCTTGTTGCACCATGCCATTGACTTGCAAATCTTAGGAATTGGAAGTAATGGACATATTGGTTTTAATGAGCCGGGTACTCCTTTTGATAGTCAAACCCATGTGGTCGACTTGACTGACAGCACTATTGAAGCCAATAGCCGTTTCTTTGCCAGTCGAGACCAAGTCCCAACAAAAGCTATTTCGATGGGGATTGCTTCCATTATGGCTGCCAAGAAGATTATCTTGTTTGCCTATGGCGACAAGAAGGCAGACGCCATTTTCAAGATGGTCAAGGGTCCAGTGACAGAGGAAGTGCCAGCTAGTGTCTTGCAACATCATCCAGATGTGACTCTTATCTTGGATGAGGCTGCTGCTGCGAAATTGTAATACTATCTTGTGGAAAAACAATCCCACGAAACTCAGTTTGAGGCATTTGGCACTCAGCCTTTTTCTTTTGTGAAAATGTGCTTCCAAACAAATCAATTGCCTAGTCCTCTTTGATAGCGCTATAATAGTTAAGTTGATTTTGACTATCAAACAACAGATATACATATTTCATAAAGAAAGAGGAAATACAATGGCAAAACCTATTCGAGTATTGCTTTATTATAAATACCTTCCCATCGAAAACGCTGAGCAATTTGTGGCTGACCACTTGGCTTTTTGTAAGTCAATCGGTCTAAAAGGACGTATCTTGGTCGCTGACGAAGGAATCAATGGAACGGTTTCTGGTGACTATGAAACCACTCAAAAATACATGGACTACGTTCACAGCCTTCCAGGGATGGAGGACCTTTGGTTCAAGATTGATGAGGAAGAAGAGCAAGCCTTCAAGAAGATGTTTGTTCGTTACAAGAAGGAAATCGTTCACCTCGGATTGGAGGATGACAACTTTGATAGCGACATCAATCCACTTGAAACTACAGGTGCCTACTTGTCACCAAAAGAGTTTAAAGACGCTCTTTTAGACGAAGACACTGTTGTCCTTGATACACGTAACGACTATGAATATGACCTTGGTCACTTCCGTGGAGCTATTCGTCCTGACATTCGCAACTTCCGTGAATTACCACAATGGGTTCGCGACCATAAAGAAGAGTTCATGGACAAGCGCGTGGTTGTGTACTGTACTGGTGGTGTCCGCTGTGAGAAATTCTCAGGTTGGATGGTCCGTGAAGGCTACAAAGATGTTGGCCAATTGCACGGTGGTATCGCAACTTACGGAAAAGATCCAGAGGTTCAAGGGGAACTTTGGGATGGTAAGATGTATGTCTTTGACGAGCGTATTGCCGTTGATATCAACCATGTAGATCCTATCGTTGTCGGTAAGGACTGGTTCGATGGCACACCTTGTGAACGCTATGTCAACTGTGGTAACCCATTCTGTAACCGCCGTATCCTTGCTTCAGAGGAAAATGAAGATAAATACCTTCGTGGCTGCTCACACGAATGCCGTGTTCACCCACGCAATCGCTATGTAGAAGAACACAACTTGTCACAGGCAGAGGTTGCTGAGCGTTTGGCCGTTATCGGTGAGACGCTTGATGGTACCCCTGCTTAATCTGAACAAACAGTCTGAAAGCTCAGGCTGTTTTTTTATCCTAAAAGCGGGCTTGCTTCACTTGCAAAGACCTTCCAATGGGTAGTCTTATGGTATAATAGAGAATCTGAAGACCTGACGAATAGGAGGGGAAAATGATTTTAGAAGATTTTGATACCAATCGAGAGGCAATTATCAATCCGCAAGATCTACACGATCCGATTGAAGGATTTCCCAAAGTAGCTGTCTCTTGCTTTTCAAGGGTCACCTTTGCGCGCTTGCTTGAGAATTACGATCATGAGGTCATCGCAAGAACTTCCATGGCCAACTTTGAAGTCCTAGTCTATGGGATCACTATTGGAGACCAACAGATCGCTGTCTTTAATTCCCCAGTCGGGGCTGCTTCCTGTGTGGGGATTATAGAGGATTTGATTCAATTTGGGATGGAAAAACTCGTTCTATTTGGAACCTGTGGGGTTTTGGACCAAGATATTGAGGCGACCTCTATCATGATTCCAAGGTCAGCTCTGCGAGATGAGGGAACTAGTTACCACTATCTACCAGCTAGTGATGAAGTAGAGGTCAACCAGTCTTCGCTTCCTTTGTTTCAGCCTTTCCTTGAGAAACATCAGATCTCTCACACAATCGGAAAAGTGTGGACGACGGATGCTCCCTATCGGGAAACCATCGACAAGATGAAGCGTCGAAAGAAAGCAGGGGCCATCTGTGTCGATATGGAGTGTTCTGCAGTGGCAGCCTTAGCAGCTTTTCGAGATTTTGATCTCTGCCATTTCTTTTATGCAGCGGATCACCTCTCGGAAGAAAAATGGGATATTCGAACCTTATCCAGTCATGAGGATTTAGATAGCAAGGATCGAGTCGCGGAGTTAGCTATCCAATTTGCACTCTTATGGGAGAAGGCAAACTAAATGAAAGAAGCAATTATTGAACTGAAGGATTTTTCCTTCCAATACAAGGCACAGTCTGAACCAACTTTGAAAAATCTCAACTTAACCATTTAATGGTTTGAGCCAAGAAGAGGTTGTCGTACGCCTTGCGGCTATTGGTGAGAGCTTGGATGTAACATCTGCCTAAGTTTAAAGAGTGAAAAAGCTGAGAGCAATCTCAGTTTTTTGTTTTGCAATTTATTTCTAAAACAATGACATATATATATTGCAAATAGAAATATATAGTGTATAATATAAATGAAAACAGATGGTAATCACAATTTATGTCGAAGATAATATCAGATATGATGAAAAGGAGGGGGCATGTGGCAAAGAATTTACGTTTAAAAGCAGCTCGAGCAGAGCATGATATGACCCAGGGAGACTTGGCAGAAGCGGTAGGTGCAACAAGACAAACCATAGGGTTGATTGAAGCTGGAAAGTACAATCCCAGCCTAGCCTTATGCATTGCTATTTGTAAAACACTGGACAGGACGTTGGATCAACTATTTTGGGAGATTTAGAAAGGAAGTAAAGATGATGAAATTTAAGCTGATTGATAATAAGGTTACAGACGAACGCGAAAAAGCTCTAAATAATAAAATTAGTGCCGAATGCTATTATATAATGATGGCAGGGACGCTTGTATGCTTAGTTTATGGCTCTCTCTTTAATAATGGTGTCATCTCTGCTGATTACTTACTTTATCCAATGTGGATATGTATTATTTGGTCCATTTATAGAGCTGGACGTCTTGCTGTAAATACTTATGGAAGTTCGAGGATGACAGTCTTAGGTTGTTTACTAGTGACTGGGCTTAACACCCTTATAATTATGATGTTTAACTATCAGTCAAACCACAATGTTTATCATAATAATCCCTTGGATCCTAGATATCTTATGGCTTGGCCAATTACTTATATGTTGTATACTCCCTTTGTCTTTTTTATGAATTGGGTTATTGCTGAATTGGGAAGATATGAGAGAAGGCGTCTTGAAAAACAGCTAGACGATTTGGAAAATGAAGACTAAATAGTGTTAGAATCAGACCAGACTTCGGTCTGATTTTTTATTGGGATGAAATAAAACTCTCTTTTTCAAACTTCTTATTTGTAATCATTCTAAATAACTGTTACAATACTATTTATAATGATTCTAAATAAGGAGCAAACAAATGGAAGATAAGAATTTTGCAGAACGTTTAAATATTTTGAGAGCTGGTGTCTTGGGTGCCAATGATGGCATCATTTCCATTGCGGGAGTGGTTATCGGTGTGGCTAGTGCGACATCTAACATTTGGTTTATCTTGATATCAGCCTTGTCAGCGATTTTTGCCGGTGCCTTTTCAATGGCCGGTGGTGAATATGTCAGTGTGTCAACGCAAAAGGATACCGAAGAAGCAGCTATCGCTAAGGAACAAGCCCTTTTGGATCGCTCACTTGAGGCAGCTAGAGAAAGTTTATATCAAACCTTCCTCAGTCAGGGAGATTGCGAAACAGCAGCAGAAGTCAAGGTCAATCAGGCCTTTAGTAAAAATCCTATCAAAGTCTTGGTTGAGGAAAAATATGGCGTTGATTTAGAAGAAATCACAAATCCATGGCATGCTGCCATCTCTAGTTTCTTTGCTTTTTCAGTGGGTTCTTTGCCACCAACATTAGCAATCATGCTTTTCCCAGAGCCTTACCGTATTCCTGTAACGGTGTTTGTGGTTGCCCTTACCTTAGTCTTGACTGGTTATGTTAGTGCCAAACTTGGAAAAGCACCTGTAAAACAAGCTATGTTTCGTAACTTGACAGTAGGACTATTGACCATGCTCGTGACCTATGTGGTAGGGCAAGTCTTCCATGTGAATGTGTAATTGTTAGTAATATGAGTCTACCTTTTAGGTAGGCTTTTTTTGTCTACTAGACCAGACTTATCCATGGTACAATAGGGCTATGCGTTTAGATAAATTATTAGGGCAGGCGGGCTATGGTTCTCGCAATCAGGTCAAGAAACTCATTCGTAGTCGGCAGGTATATGTGGATGGTGTCTTGGCGGATCGAGATAATCTTAATGTGGATGCTAGTCTTCAAAGCATTACGGTTTCTGGTAAGGAACTGGAGCATTCGCCAGAAGTCTACTACCTTATGAATAAGCCCTCAGGGGTGGTGTCAGCTCGAAAGGACAAGGAATACCAAACAGTCATTGATTTGATTAGGCCTGAGGATCAGCGAGAGGGCCTTTATCCCGTGGGGCGTTTGGATAGAGATACGGAAGGTTTGGTGCTGATTACCAACAATGGTCCTTTGGGCTTTGCCATGCTTCACCCACGCTATCATGTGGCTAAGACATATTATGTTGAGGTAAATGATATACTGGGAGCTGATGCACCTGCATTTTTTGAGTCTGGTGTTGTCTTTGAGGACGGGACTGTTTGTAAACCAGCCCAGCTAGAAATTCTCAGTTCTGCAAGTGATAAAAGTTGCGCTCAAATCACGATTTCAGAAGGCAAGTTTCATCAAGTAAAAAAGATGTTTTTAGCTTATGGGGTCAAGGTGACCTATCTCAAACGCATTTCGTTTGGAGACTTTGTCTTGGACGATAAGCTACCAAGGGGAAGCTATCGTCGATTGACTGAGGAGGAAAAGACCATCTTAAAAAGGTATTTAAACTGAGGCATTTTAGTTTTGGGTTATTTTACAGTTAAAGTGCTAGTTATAAGTAATAGTTATGATATTCCATAAGTATTTTTTATGATTCATATGAGCAGTATAGTGGTATGATAGAAGTAATTTAATCGGTAAGCTTAGTTAGTGCAACTTCATGTACTGTTTTAGGACAGTAAAAGAGGGAGGTCTATTATGACAGATGTATTTTACGAGAATTTAGCAAAGACACGTCAGCAAATTCATCAACATCCAGAGATTTCTGAAAATGAACATGAGACAACCATTTTTCTGAAAGGGTATTTGAGAAAATTAGGTATTGAACCTTTGAATTATCCTTTAAAGACTGGATTGATTGCTGAAATTGGGTCAGGCCATCCCATTATTGCTTTACGTGCTGATATCGATGCGCTTCCAATTCAGGAAAATACTGGACTTTCTTATGCCAGTGAAAATGGAGCCATGCACGCATGTGGTCATGATTTTCACCAAGCCTCTCTCCTTGGAGCAGCACAGATTCTAAAAGAAAGAGAAGCAGAGCTTAAAGGGACAGTTCGCTTGATTTTCCAACCAGCTGAGGAAAATTTCCAAGGGGCCTACCAGATAATTGAAGCCGGTGGTATTGATGGTGTGTCAGCTATCATCGGTTATCACAACAATCCTCACTTGAAACCTGGACAGATTGGTCTCCGTTCAGGTGCGATAATGGCAGGTGTGGAGCAGTTTAGGGTTGAAGTTAAGGGTGTCTCTTCGCATGCGGCCCGTCCTGATTTGGGTGTGGATACGGTTTTGGTCACTACGACCATCATTAACAATTTACAGCAAATCGTAGCCCGAACGATTTCACCTTTTGACTCAGCTGTTTTGTCCGTAACTCATATTGAAGTTGGCAATACTTGGAATGTTCTGCCGGCATCAGGCTTTTTTGAAGGAACAATTCGTACTTTTGATCCTAGGATTCGTGAGGATGTCATTGCTCGTTTTGAAAAGGTCGTTCAGGCAACAGCAGACCAATTTGGTGCTCAGGTCGAGATTGTTTGGGGCAATTCTCCTTTTGTGACTTACAATGATTTGACGCTCACACCTCTTATCTTTGAACATTCTAAGGCTTTCGCAGAAGTGATTGAAACCTTGCCATCAACAGGTGGCGAAGACTTTGCGACTTATCAGAAGGCAATCCCAGGTGTTTTTGCCTTCATTGGTTCTAATGGTGACGATGATGTTGCCGACTGGCACCATGATGATTTCCTTGTGAAAGACGAAGCCTTACCTGTAGCTGTTAATTACTATGTGGAGAACGCCCTCTTCCTGCTTGATTATTTTAAGGATAACCACTAATCCTTAGAGGATATACCATTGAAGCATCTAGCCGATTGTTTGGGTGCTATTCTTGTTTCGTGACGAATTTGGTAAGAGAAGGTGAGATTTTCTTGCTTTTCTTTTGTTTTTCGATAGAATGAAAGCGGTGTCATCTTAAAAATAAGTTAGGAAGTGGTCAAGTATTTTATAGGAATCCTTTGCCTTATAACTTCCAAGTAAGGAGAAAATATGTTAATTGGTATCCCAAAAGAAATCAAAAATAATGAAAATCGTGTGGCGCTAACACCTGCTGGTGTCCAAAGTCTTGTGACTAAGGGACATGTCGTGTTAATCGAAACAAATGCAGGCCTTGGCTCTGGTTTTGCAGATGCAGATTATGCTAATCAAGGTGCTAAAATTGTTGCAACTGCTACAGAAGCATGGGTAGCAGAACTTGTTGTTAAAGTTAAGGAGCCAGTTGCTGAAGAATATGGCTTCCTTCGTGAAGACCTTTTACTCTTTACCTACTTGCACATGGTAGCAGCTCCGGGCTTGGCAGATGCAATGGTTAATGCCAAGACAACAGGTGTGGCCTATGAAACGGTTCGTGATCAAGAAGGCCACTTGCCACTCTTGGTTCCAATGAGCGAAGTTGCAGGACGCATGGCTGTGCAAATTGGTGCCCACTTCTTGACTAAGCAAGAGGGTGGTTCTGGTGTGCTTCTAGGGGGAGTACCTGGTGTTCCTAAAGGTAAGGTTACCATTATCGGAGGGGGTGTCGTAGGGACACATGCAGCCCGTATTGCGCTTGGGCTCCAAGCCCAAGTAACGATTCTTGCTATTAGCACCAAACGTTTGTCGGTCCTTGAAGATGTCTTTGGTAGTCAAATTCAGACACTGATGTCCAATCCGTTCAATATCGAAGCAAGTGTCCGTGATGTTGATGTGGTTATTGGAGCGGTCCTTATTCCAGGTGCTAAAGCGCCTAAACTAGTTACTGACCATATGGTTAAACAGATGCGTCCTGGCTCTGTTATTGTAGATGTAGCGGTTGACCAAGGTGGGGTTATTGAAACAGCGGACCGTGTAACGACTCATGATGAACCAGTCTATGAAAAACACGGTGTCCTTCACTATGCCGTTGCCAATATTCCAGGAGCTGTGGCACGTACATCAACCATTGCCCTTACCAACGTTACCCTTCCTTATATTGAAGCTCTGGCAGGACTAGGCTTCAAACAGGCAATTCAAAATGATGAAGGTCTTCGTCAAGGTGTAACAACCTACCAAGGTCACATCACTAGCCAACCAGTTGCCGAAGGATTAAACAGAAATCACACGTCAATTGACGAATTGCTATAAGCATCAATTTATCTTAATAACAGAGGAGTCACGCCATGATTGGTGTGACTCCTTTTTTGACATTCAGTGTTTTACCGTCTGATATGGCTATAGCTACTAAGCTTGATAATGGTAGAATGACTCCTAATGATAGTCTTGTTTTATGGTATAATGAGTAGGTAAATACTATAGTAATGAATTACAAAAATGTTTATTGGTTATTGCTTTGGCATGCAATTTATTAGGAGTTTTTTATCAAGGCTAATCTTATTCGTGTTATGGTCTCAATTGTTTTGGCTCAGCTGATTGTCCTTTATTTGGGACTTCAGATGGTTCTACCATTTACTAAGGTTCTAACTACGGTAGGTGTGGTTGCTTTTCTCGAGATTGTTTATCATGTGGTGATAGCTCGTAAGATTGGAGCAAACATTTCATTCAGAATGTTTTGGCAGACGTTTAAAAAGGTCCTTCGAAAAAATGCTGCCTTTTTAATTCTATTAGGGGTTGCACCGATTTTCTTCAAAAGTGAAGACTTCATGGCTTTCATCACCTGGCAGCTTTTCTTTGTCATCTTGGTGAGTGATGTCATCATGGCTTTAAATGACATGCCATTATCTCGATGACACCTAAAACCTAAACATTTTATTGGAGGAATGTAGATAATGTTTACCATTCAAAGAAATCATTTGTCGGACCCAGGTGTAGATTATGTCACTTTTGGTAAGGGAGACAAAACTCTCATTATCATTACGGGATTAAGTTTGCAACGTTTAAGTGATCTGTCCAATCTTGCCATTTACGCCTTGTTTTACCAATATGCTAAGGAGTACAAGGTCTATATTTTTGATCGAAAGGACCATATCGAAGAAGGAGTTGCTATTGAGGATATGGCAGATGATCTGTATCATTCTTTGGAAGCATTGCATATTGATAATGCTTCTGTCATAGGCTTATCACAGGGTGGAATGATTGCTCAGCTATTTGCTATCAAGTATCCTCAAAAGGTGAAAAAGCTAGTATTAGCGATGACACTCTCTCGTAATAATACCATCAGTAGAGAAACTGTCGGAGGGTGGATAGAGATGGCAGAAAATGGTGAGATGGACCATCTCAATAAGGATTCGATGAGTAAATCATTTTCGTCTCCTGTGTTAAAGAAATTATATGTGATTAACAGATTATTTTTGAAGTCTGTAAGTACAGAAAAACGCCATCGATTTGTTCGTTTAGCCAAGTCAATTCTAGCCTTTGATTGTTATCGTTTGCTTGATAAAATCACTTGTCCGACCCTTGTACTGGGAGCTAAAAAAGACCTGGTTCTGGGTGTGGATGGCGCTAGGGAGTTGGCAAATAGCATTCCAAATGCTTCTTATTATGAATTTGACAAATTGGGGCATGCAGCTTATGTTGAAAGCAGACGGTTCAATAAAGTTTTATTAGAATTTCTACAATGATTTTTTAGAAAACTAATTTTCAAAGAGTGTTTATAGCTTCATTGACATAAGATATGAAAGCGGTTATGGCAAAAGCTGTAGCCTTTTTATTTTCCAGTTCAGATATGTGCAGTCTAAAAAATTAAATGATAGAATGGCAGTAGATAGGAGGATATAGAGATGTTAAACTATGATTTGATTGTGATCGGTTTTGGTAAAGCCGGTAAGACTTTGGCTGCTAAGATGAATGCGGCTGGGAAAAAAGTTGCTGTCATCGAGCGCAGTAAATCTATGTATGGCGGTACTTGCATTAATATTGCTTGTATCCCAACCAAGACTATGATTGTAGCTGCCGAAAAGGGCTGGTCTTTTGACGATACCATGAAAGAACGTGGTGCGGTGACTGGTCGTCTTAATGCTAAAAATTATAAAATGTTGGCCGACAATGGCGTTGATGTCATTGATGCAGAGGCACATTTCGTGTCAAATAAGGTTATCGAAGTAGTGGCTGGTGATGACCGTCAAGAGCTTACAGCTGAGACTATTGTTATCAATACAGGTGCTGTGTCTAATGTCTTGCCTATTCCTGGATTGACAACAACTAAGCATGTCTATGATTCAACTGGTATTCAAACCCTTGAAGCCTTGCCAAAACGTTTAGGTGTCCTAGGTGGTGGTAATATCGGCCTTGAATTTGCTGGCCTTTATAACCGTTTGGGTAGCCAAGTGACTGTCTTGGATGCAGTGACTAACTTCTTGCCACGTGTGGAGCCATCTATTGCTAAGTTGGCTAAGGAATACATGGAAGAGGACGGCATTGTCTTTGAGCAAGGTGTTAAAACATCTGAAGTTAAGAATGACGGTGATGAAGTTGTCGTTGTTACTGATAAAGGGGACTTCCGTTTTGATGCTCTCCTCTATGCGACAGGACGCAAGCCTAATATTGAACCTCTTCACTTGGAAAACACCGATATTGCCTTGACTGAGCGTGGTGGTATCCAGGTTAATAAGCATTTGGAAACAAGCGTTCCAGGTGTCTTTGCAGTGGGTGATGTCAATGGTGGTCTTCAATTCACTTATATTTCATTAGATGATTTCCGTATTGTCTTTAATTACTTGACAGGGGATGGTAGCTATAATCTTGAAACTCGTGGAGCTGTTCCAACCGCTATGTTCCTCAACCCACCTTTGGCACAAGTTGGTCTGACTGAAGACCAAGCTAGAGCAGCAGGTGGACCAGTTGCTGTCAAGGAACTTCCAGTTGCTGGCATGCCTCGTGGTCATGTTAATGGCGATTTGCGTGGTGCCTTCAAAGCTGTGGTAAACCCTGAAACTAAGGAAATCTCGGGTGTGACCCTCTTTGGTCAAGAATCTCATGAAATTATCAATCTAATTACCCTAGCTATGAACCATCACATTCCATACACAGATTTGGCTAAACAAATCTTTACTCACCCAACTATGGCTGAGAATCTAAACGATTTGTTTGCGATTTAAAATGAAAAGAGCCGATAGGCTCTTTTTTTATATAGAAGATTAATTTTTAAGACTTTCCTTAGGTGAGTAAGGTCGTCAGCGACCTTCTTCGAAGTTCCATGACTAATTTTTGAGCTTAAGGCTCAAAAATTCCGAGTTCCTGAAACTATTATTCTTCAGAAACTTTTCTCACAGCGGAAAGTCTTGTAAAAAGTAAATCACAAATCATAGGTTAATCTATTTGATAATTTCTATAGAAATATTTGGCCAGATTGTGTTCCAATTTTTCTTTTTCACTCTCTCGTTATAGACCGATTGTCGTTCTTTATCTGAAAAGTAATGTGGTGTGGGTGAGACTCTGAAGGTAGTCAAATCATCTGTTCCAAAAGGAATAAATACCTCTAGTTCCTGATTGTCATTTAGTCTTGCAGCAATGGCAGTACATTTTTCGGGAAATTTTGAAACAGCATCTGTAGAGCTGATATACTTTTCAGTATTAGGACTGTGAATGTTCATATAGTACTGATTTTTGATTTCCCAATTGTATTCAGGATATTTTCTCTTTATTTGATTTTCTATTTCAACAGTTTGTTCATATGATATATTGTTATCAAAGAAAATGACATCAATATCTGAGAAATAGATATTTGAAGATGTATTTCCGGTACTTAAGTAGTCCCAAATAAAATTACGTATAGTTCCAGCACAAAGCCAACAGTCATTAAGTTTGAAAGAGTGTATAATCCTTAATAGTGCCATTAGTTCGGAGTTCTGTTTAATTAGTTTTTCGACATCAATCATTTTAAAATCTCATTGGTATTGTACTAGTTTAAGATAGAAATATCAAATTAGGACCATATCTCTGATGCAAAGCGACACTCTAGGTTAGATGTCGCTTTTTTTGCTCTTTGATGATAAGATAGAAGTGCTATAAGAAAATTCTTTAGATTGGTGCTCTTTGTATCCTTTGAATGCTTGATAGACCTTGAGTCACCACTAGAATCTGTATGAAAAATCTAGAAAGATACTCGTAGGTCAAGTGTCCTGTGAGTGTATGTAACTTATGACTAAGAAAGTAGGAGTGGGCAAGGCCCACAGTAAGATTATTTTGATGGGGGAGCACTCGGTCGTTTATGGTCATCCTGCCCTTGCTCTCCCTCTTAAGGATATTGAGGTTGTCTGTCAGATTCAGGCGGCTGATACTCCTTTGACGCTCAAGGCTCAGGATCCCTTGACGACAGCGATTTTTTCAGCGCTTAATTATCTGGAAATCAAGAATCAGCCTATCAGCTATGCTATTAAGTCTAGCGTCCCTGAAAAGCGTGGCATGGGATCTTCTGCAGCGGTTGCCATTGCGGCAATTCGAGCGGTCTTTGATTATTTCGAACAGGAGCTTAGCCAGGAGATCTTGGAAATGCTGGTCCATCAGGCGGAGACCATTGCCCACAGTAAGCCCAGCGGTTTAGATGCCAAGACTTGTCTGAGTGACCGAGCTATCAGCTTTACCCGTAATATTGGCTTCAAGGAAATCGAGGTTGATCTAGGTGCCTATCTAGTTATCGCAGACACGGGCATTCATGGAAACACCCGTGAAGCTGTGGAAAAGGTTGAGGCTATTGGTTTAGATGCCTTGTCAGACTTGAACCAATTGGGTGAATTAAGTCAGAAGGCGGAAGGTGCCCTCAAGGCCAAGGATCAAGAGCTTCTTGGTCAGCTTATGTCGCAAGCCCATAATCACCTTAAATCTTTAGGTGTGTCCTGTGATTTGTCTGACCTGCTCATAGCGACTGCTCTAAAACAGGGTGCGCTCGGGGCCAAGATGTCAGGCGGAGGACTGGGTGGCTGTATTATTGCCCTGACAAGTACTAAGAATCAAGCCCAAACGATTGCTAAAAAACTTCAAGAAAAAGGAGCCGTAAACACGTGGATAGAAAGCCTGTAAGCGTCAAATCGTACGCAAATATTGCTATTGTCAAATACTGGGGTAAGGCGGATGCCAAGCTTATGATTCCTTCAACTAGTAGTATTTCACTGACTTTGGAAAATATGTATACGGAAACCAAGTTGTCCTTTCTGCCTGAGGATGCGACCAGTGATGTCATGTATATCGATGACGAGTTCCAAAGGGAAAAAGAAATATCTAAGGCCAGCAAGGTTTTAGATCTCTTCCGTACTAATCCCAACCAACATGTCAAGATTGAAACTTGGAACAACATGCCGACAGCTGCAGGTCTATCATCAAGCTCTTCAGGTCTTTCTGCGCTAGTTAAGGCAGCTAACGAGCTCTTCCAAGTTGGAAAAACGCAGTCTGAATTAGCTCAAATTGCCAAGTTTGCTTCAGGCTCATCATCACGTTCTTTCTTCGGACCATTGGCAGCTTGGGATAAGGATAGTGGTGAGGTTTACCAAGTTGAAACAGACCTCAAATTGGCTATGATTATGCTAATTTTGACAGACCAAAAGAAACCTGTATCCAGCCGTGATGGTATGAAATTGTGTACCGAAACATCGACTTCCTTCCCAGAGTGGATTAAACAGTCTGAACTGGATTATAAGGATATGTTGGCCTATCTCAAAGCAAATGATTTCCAAGCGGTCGGTGAGCTCACTGAAGCTAATGCTCTTCGTATGCACCAAACAACAAGTATGGCAAACCCTCCATTTTCATATCTGACGGATGCTTCCTATCAGGCTATGGATGAGGTTAAGGCCTTTCGTGCCTCTGGTGAACAGTGTTACTTCACTATGGATGCGGGGCCAAACGTTAAGGTGCTTTGCCTAGAAAAAGATCTGGACCGCCTAGCAGACCATTTCCGTAAGGATTATCAGGTCATCGTTTCACGCACCAAGGAGTTGCCAGATGCTTAAGCAGTCGGTCAATCAGGTCACTGTAAAAACAGGTGGAAAACTCTACATTGCTGGAGAATACTCAGTCTTAACGCCTGGGCAGACAGCCCTAATCCAATTTATTCCTATATTCATGTCAGCCGAGGTCAAGGAAGCGTCACGTACTCAGTTGTCTTCAGACATGTTTGACTATAGTGTTGGTCGAGAGCCAGACGCAAATTATGCTCTCATTCAAGAGGCCTTGAATACTTTTGAGGCCTTTTGTGGTGAGAAGTTGCCTACTCTAGACCTTTCCATCACAGGAAAATTAGAGCGAGATGGGATTAAATTTGGTATTGGCTCATCAGGTTCTGTTGTGGTTTTGATTCTCAAGGCCCTGGCAGCAGCGCTTCAGAAAGATTTATCCAAAGACATTCTCTTTAAATTAGCTAGTTACACCCTACTCAAACAAGGAGACAATGGTTCTATGGGGGACCTAGCTTGTATCGTATACGAAGATTTGGTTGCCTATCGTTCCTTTAACCGTGAAAAAATAGCAGAGCTAATAAATCAAGTGACCTTATCAGAGTTTTTGGAAAAAGACTGGGGCTATCGTATCAGACCTGTAGTACCAGCTCTCAAAGCTCGCTTTTTGGTGGGGTGGACCAAGCAAGTTGCCATTTCAAAAGACATGGTTAAGATGGCCAAATCTCGTATCTCAAGCAAATATTTAAGTGAAACCGAAGTTGCCGTCCAAGATTCCATCAAGGCTCTGGAAACAGGAGATAAGACCTTACTTAAGAGCAGCCTCCAAACTGTCAGTGACCAGTTGGAATCGCTTAGCCCAGATATTTATGTGGACAAGCTGAAAAAACTCAAAGAAGCTGAACAAGGACTTGATGCTATTGCTAAATCCTCTGGAGCAGGTGGTGGTGACTGTGGTATCGCCTTTGCCTTTGATCAAGCCAGCCGAGATATTTTAGTTAAGCGCTGGCATCAGGAAGGCATAGAGCTTTTGTATGAGGTTTAGAGATAGCTTAGTAGACATTATCACTCAAGAAAGTAAAGAATAACCTATGACAAATCGTAAAGACGATCACATCCGTTATGCCCTCAAGTACCAGTCGCCCTACAATAGTTTTGACGATATGGAACTTATCCACAAGTCTCTACCGACTTATGATTTAGATCAGATTGACTTGTCCACGCATTTTGTGGGACGAGATTGGGACTTTCCTTTTTATATCAATGCCATGACTGGTGGTTCCGCTAAAGGTGGGGCAGTCAATCGAAAACTTGCTGAGGTGGCCAGTCGAACGGGTATTCTCATGGTGACGGGGTCCTATAGTGCTGCTCTAAAGGGAGAAGCACCAGAATCCTTTGACTATCGTCAGGAGTTTCCAGACTTAGACCTTGCAACCAATATCGGTGTGGATAAGCCTGTGGACTTGGGGATTAAGACGGTAGAAGCCATGAATCCCGTCTTTCTACAACTTCATGTTAACCTTATGCAGGAGCTCCTCATGCCTGAAGGAGAGCGTGTTTTCCACACTTGGAAGAAAAATGTGACGTCCTATGCGCAGAAAATAGAGTGTCCTCTTGTCCTCAAAGAGGTTGGCTTTGGTATGGATGTAGAAACCATTCGTTACGCCATGTCTCAGGGCATCAAGACTGTGGATATCTCTGGTCGTGGTGGGACAAGCTTCGCCTATATTGAAAATAGTCGAGGCGACAACCGTGATTACCTCAATGATTGGGGACAAAGCACGGTCCAGACTCTCTTGCAAGCCCAAGATCTTCGTGAGGATGTGGAAATCCTAGCCTCTGGTGGCGTGCGTAACCCTCTAGATATGGTCAAATGTTTGGTCCTAGGAGCAAAAGGCGTTGGCCTCTCACGAACAGTCCTTGAATTGGTAGAACGCTACCCTGTGGATAAGGTTGTGGCTATCGTTAATGGCTGGAAAGATGACCTTCGTCTCATCATGTGTGCCCTTGATTGTCGGACTATTGATGACCTCAAATCTGTGGATTACATTCTCCACGGTAAATTACAAGGAACTTATGTCAAACAAGAAAAGTAGGAAAGAGCGTGCCACTTCGAAGAAGTTCGCCGACGTCCGCACTCACGTAAGGAAAGTCTTAAAAGACAATTTTATCTAAAAAAGAGCGAAAGCTCTTTTTTCATTTCCCTTCCATTCTGCCAAAATGTCCTTATTTATGGTATAATAAGGCGATTATGGATGGTGAGAAACTCTAATTTAGAACGTTGAAAAAGGGTTTCATTGAACAGAATCAATAGAAAATGGGGGAGTTTCTCTTGTTTAGGAGAAACTGTAAAGAGTGCTTTCTTTATTACATGGGGTAGTAGGAGAAAAGTACTAAAATTCACAATTAAGAGGGAATAAACACATGAGTAATTACGCAATTATCCTTGCTGCGGGTAAAGGAACTCGCATGAAATCAGATCTTCCAAAAGTATTGCACAAGGTTTCAGGTATCACCATGCTTGAGCATGTTTTCCGTGCAGTTTCAGCTATCGAACCAGCTAAAAATGTTACTGTTATTGGACACAAGGCTGAGCTTGTTCGTGAGGTTTTGGATGGTCAATCTGCCTTCACTATGCAAACAGAGCAGTTGGGGACTGGTCACGCAGTAATGATGGCTGAAGAAGAGTTGGCTGGTTTTGAAGGACAAACGCTGGTTATCGCTGGGGATACACCTTTGATTACCGGTGAAAGCCTCAAAAATCTTATTGAATTTCACGTTAATCACAAAAATGTTGCCACTATCCTGACAGCAACTGCGGACAATCCATTTGGCTATGGTCGTATTATCCGTAATGAAAATGGTGAAGTGACTAAGATTGTTGAGCAAAAAGATGCCAACGAGTTTGAACAACAGGTTAAAGAAATTAACACAGGGACTTATGTCTTTGACAATAAACGTCTCTTTGAAGCGCTAAAAAACATCAACACTAATAATGCGCAAGGAGAATATTATTTGACAGACGTCATTTCTATTTTCCGAGAAAATGGTGAAAAAGTAGGTGCCTTCACTCTTCGTGACTTTGAAGAAAGTCTTGGGGTTAACGATCGTGTTGCCTTGGCAACAGCAGAAGATGTTATGCGTCGTCGTATCAACAAGGCTCACATGGTCAATGGTGTAACCTTCCAAAATCCAAATACCACATACATTGATGTAGATGTGGAAATTGCACCGGACGTTGTAGTTGAAGCTAATGTGACACTTAAGGGTAAAACAAAGATAGGTGCAGAGTCAGTGCTTACCAATGGTACCTACATTGTTGACTCTAAAATCGGTGCCAATACTGTTATCACAAATTCTATGATTGAGCATTCAGTGCTTGAAAAAGGTGTTACTATTGGTCCATTTGCCCATGTTCGTCCGGATTCAATTCTCAAAGAAGGCGTTCATATCGGTAACTTTGTTGAGGTTAAAAGCTCAACTATCGGTGAAAATACCAAGGCTGGTCACTTAACTTATATTGGCAATGCGGAAGTCGGGTCTAATGTTAACTTTGGTGCAGGTACTATAACAGTCAATTACGATGGTCAACATAAATTCAAGACCCAAATTGCTAACAACGTCTTTATCGGAAGTAATTCAACCTTGATTGCTCCGCTTGAAATCGGAGATAGTGCCCTTACAGCAGCAGGTTCGACCATCACTGAAAATGTGCCAGCGGACTGTGTAGCCATTGGTCGTGGTCGTCAGGTTAATAAAGAAGGCTACGCTACTAAGAAACCTCACCACCCAAGCCAACAAAAGTAGACTTAAGCCTATCTAAGTCTTGCTTCTATTGGAGAGATGATTTAGATTGAGGTCATAGATTAAAGGAGTCAAGTCATGGAGTTTAAAGAAAAAACACTCAAACGTGAGTCAAAATTTAAGGGACATATTTTTGAAGTTGCAGTGGATGAAGTTCTCTTGCCAGACGGTAAGACAGCTGGCCGTGAACTGATTTTCCACAAGGGAGCAGTGGCCGTTTTAGCTGTTACCCCTGAAGGGAAAATTATTATCGTCAAGCAATACCGTAAGGCTATTGAGGCGGTATCCTACGAGATTCCTGCGGGTAAATTGGAAGTCGGTGAGGCTGGCGATGAAATGACTGCAGCAGCGCGTGAACTTGAAGAGGAGACTCAGTATAAGGGTGAACTTAAATTGATTCATGAGTTTTACACAGCCATTGGTTTCTGTAATGAAAAAATTAAGCTCTATGTGGCTACAAACCTCAAACCTGTGGAAAATCCACGACCACTTGACGAAGATGAGTTTCTTGAAATCTATGAGTTGACTTATGAGGAGTGTATGGAACTCATAGCTTCAGGAGCTATTCAGGATGCTAAAACCATCATTGCGCTCCAGTACTATGCACTTCATTTTGGAGGAAAATAAGTTATGAGTAAGCCACTTTTGACTGACGATGTCATTGAGCAGGCCAAGCGTGGGGAAATTGACTTAGAGGATCATTCATATTATCAGGACTACGAGGAAGAGTTCTATGATGAAGACTATGAGGCTAATTATCAGCCTTCTACCTACAAGAGTCGTCGGATTGAAAATGCGAAACGCAACCAGTTTCAGCACAAACTCAATCGTATTCTCTTTTGGGTAGTCGTCCTCTTGATTATCCTCTTCATTGCTGTCTTTTATTTCTAATAATAGTCTAGGTTGGTTATGCCTAATTCTCTTATGACAAGTGATTCACGCAAGATTACAAGCTAAAAAGGAACTATATGAAAATTGGAATTATCGCTGCCATGGAGCAGGAATTGGTGCTTCTAGTGGAGCAATTGGAAAATAAGGTTGAAGAAATTGTTTTAGGCAATACCTACTATACAGGACAATTAGGTAAACATGATGTTGTTTTGGTGCAATCAGGTGTAGGGAAGGTCATGTCAGCCATGTCTGTGGCTGTTCTGGCAGACTACTTTGAGGTTGACGCCCTAATTAACACTGGTTCTGCAGGAGCTGTAGCGCCTGGACTTAAGATTGGGGACGTGGTTGTGGCATCAAAATTAGCCTATCATGATGTTGATTTGACATCCTTTGGTTATGATTACGGTCAAATGTCTATGCAACCACTTTACTTTGAAAGTGACCCTAGCTTTGTAGAGACTTTTGAAAAGGTTTTGGCTCAAGCCTCTATCGACTCTAAAATTGGTCTTATTGCGACTGGTGATAGCTTTATTGCAGGTCAGGATAAGATTGATGCTATTAAAGGGCACTTTCCAGAAGTCTTAGCCGTGGAAATGGAAGGAGCAGCCATTGCTCAAGCTGCACACAGTGTCAAGAAACCTTTTATTGTTGTCCGTGCTATGAGTGATACAGCAGCCCATGACGCTAATATTACCTTTGACGAATTCATTATTCAAGCGGGGAAACAATCAGCTGCCATCTTAGTGGAGTTTCTCAAAGAACTTGATTGAGTAGTATAAATGAGTGTTAAGGTTCACCTTCTTAATAAATTTAAAAGCTAACTGTCATTCTTAAGAGAGTGGCAGTTTTTCTTCATTAAATTTAGATAATCTTCTAATATTTGGAAGAAATAACTTGAGTTTCAGTATTTTTACAATAGAATAAGAATTAAAATTATGATAAAACAATGAGAAAGTGAAACATTATTAAATAAGAGTACTTGGCATAAAGCCTATAATATAAAGTTTTACAGATTTCGCTATCTATTGATATCTTAGGAAGATTTACAAAACTTCCAAAGAGGTAAATAATTTTCTTGCAAAGTTATGAAAATAGTGTATAACTCTTATCGAAAGGCTTACAAAAATATTAAGGTTTGTAAAAATGGGAGGATAGAATCATGAATAACCCATTCGGTGATTCGAGGCAACGTTTCTCCATCCGTAAATTTACGGTGGGCGTTGCTTCGGTCTTACTTTCATCTGCAGTTTTCGGTGTAATTACCGCTAATGCAGAACAAGCTAAAGAGCCTACGGGACAGCCAGCTACGAGTGTACTTGAGGAAGCTAATGAGTCTGATGGTGGGGGCCAAAGGACAAACACTAATTCTTCAAGTCAAGAAATGACAGCTGAGCCTACTGTTTAGGAAGAAAGTACAAGTGCTATCTCAGTAACTGCTTTTTCTAGTGAGGTTGTGCTTCAAGAGCAAACGGTTGCAAACTCTGAACAAACGAGTTCATCACAAGATAAGGCTAGTGAAGCTCTTAGTGAGAAATCTGTAACTGCTAGTGAAACACGAGAAGCTAGTGCTAGCGAACTTGCCACAGCAAGTAATAGTAGTTCTACTTCATCTGATAATTTTGGACTTAAGATTACCAATCTAAGTCGTCCAATTCCAGCGGATGTCAAGGTGACTAAGACAGGAACTGAAATCAATGTTCAAAATCCTGATGTGGAAATGGAATTTCCCAATGGAAATAGCAAGTACGCGACTAGCAAGGTAATATACTACAATATTCCTTTCCCTGTTGATATGACCATCAATGAAGGGGATCAGGTCATTTTTAATTTGCTTGAGCAATTGCGTTTTCGTACTAGCTACGATATCAATGTCTATAATCCTGAAAATGAAATTGTGGGTCTTGCACAGATTGATCCTGAAAAGAATCGTGTTACGACGACTTTTAATAATTATTTCAAGACCCATCTAAACAATAAGCTTATGAGTTTGGAGTTGGAAACCCTATATTCTGAAGAAATAGAAGAAGGGGAACATCTTACTCTTGATTTTGAGGGACGTATCATTCATATTACAGTGGGTAAAGTGCAGTCACTTTCTCCAGGGGAAGAGGTCATCTCTAAATGAGGAAGTCAAGACAAGCAGGATCCAACTCTCCTAAATTGGCAGATGCGTCTTAACTATTCACGTCGTGTTTTTAACAACTTGAGATTGATTGACACTTGGTCTGACAATCAACGATTTGTGGACGGTTCTTTACAGCTTCGCTACATTGATTCAGCAGATCCTTGGATTGACAAGGGATTAGCTATGGACCTGATTAAGAGTTTCTCTTATGACGACACCCATTTTAAGCTTAAACTTAATCAGTCAGACCGCATGGTTTATGTTTGGTATCAAACCCGTTTGACACAACCTGTTGAAGAAACACCCAACCCTGCCAACCGTATTAAGCTTCATGCTGACGTTGTTTCTGATTCTTACAAGTCAACCATTCGCTTGGTTGGAGGTCGTGGAGATGCCATTGGGGATAACCTCGCTCATTTCAATCTTGAACTTGCGAAGGAATTGGCAGGTAGAGACCTCAAAGATAAAGAGTTTACATTTAAACTCCTTGATGTGACTAATGGTGGCAATCCTGTTGAGTTAGGGGAAACCACTAATGATGCCAAAGGTAAAATTGTCATTTCAGATCTCTCACTTAGCAAGCCGGGCGTCTATCATTATCGTGTGACTGAAGTTCCAGGAAATGATGAAGATGTGGTATATGATAAGCTAGAAGCTAATATCACTATTTAGGTTGTTCGTGAAACTGTGGATAACCAAGTTAAATTGGTTGCTGAGGTTGCCTATCCAGAAGATATTATCTTTAACAATAAATTGGTAACACCAGCCAAGGCCAAAATTGTATTTGGTAAAGAATTGACCAAGGCAGGTGTTAAGCAAGATCTAAAAGTAGATCAATTCCAATTTGTCCTTAAAGACCTTTTTGGAGAAGTCCTTGAGACTGTTGGAAATACAGCTGATGGTCGTGTTACATTTAGTAAACTTCACTTTGATAAATCAGGAACTTACATTTATACGGTTGAAGAAGTTAAGGGAACTAACGAAGATATCGTCTATGATGGTATGAAAGCAACTGTTTGGATTAAAGTAACACGAGATGGTGATGCTTTGGTATCAACTGTTGCTAATCCAGCAGACACTGTTTTCAATAACTATGTGAAAGAAGTGCAACCAGCCAAGGCTAAATTCGAATTGACCAAGGTTCTTACTGGTCGTAACCTCAAAGATGGTGAGTTTAGTTTCGTCCTCAAGGATGGCAAGGGTAATGTTATCCAAACAGTAACCAATAATGCACAAGGAAATATTAGTTTCGATAACATTGTCTATGATAAACCAGGTGTTTACTACTACACTGTTGAAGAAGTCAAGGGCAATGAAGTCGACACGGTTTACGATAACATGGTGGCCAAATTCCAGGTGACTGTTACTAAGACTGTGGGTGAAAAGGAAAATCTGCTTGTAGCAGCGGTTCTCCTTCCTTTGGATATGGAATTCAACTATAGTTTCATTCCACCAACACCACCGGTGACACCAAAACCAACTAAGCCAGTTGTATCCTCTGAGAAATCAGGATCTCAACTTCCAGAGACTGGTCAAGCTAATGATACTGCTTTGTTTGCCCTAGGAGTGGCAGTAGAAGTGGCTGCAGTCATGGGTGTAGCATATAGCGATCGTCGCCTTAAAGACGTTTAAGACGATGATCTAAAAGATCGAGAATACTCGATCTTTTTTGCGTTTTTCTAACTTATCTCATTAAATGAGAAATCAAGATAAAGTTAACTGCAGGATGAAATTTCTGCTAAATTAAGATATAATTATGAGTATGAAAGTTCTACTTTATCTTGAAGGAAAATCAGTTCTTGAAAAATCAGGAATTGGTCGGGCGCTCCACCATCAGATGCATGCCTTGGACTTGGCGGGGATTCCCTATACAACAGACATCTTGGGTGATTACGATGTTGTTCATATCAATACTTACGGACCACGCAGTTTGATGTTGTTGCATGCCGCAAAACGCCGTGGCAAGAAGGTCATCATGCATGGTCATTCGACTCGTGAGGACTTTGAAAATTCATTCATTGGCTCCAACTTGCTGGCACCTCTTTTTGGAAAATATTTGGCCCACATGTATCAAAAGGCTGACTATGTGATCACGCCATCTGAGTATTCTAAAAAGTTGATTCAGTCTTATGGGGTGACTACGCCGATCATCGCTGTTTCAAACGGGATTGATTTGAAAAAATATGGCAAGGACCCACGCAAGGAAGAAGTTTTCCGAGATTACTTTGGTATCGAGGAAGGACAGCCAGTTGTGATTTGTGCGGGTCTTTACTTCCAACGAAAGGGAATTGAAGATTTTGTCAAGGTGGCTGAGAAAATGCCACATGTTCGTTTCATTTGGCTAGGCAGTATCAGTAAATGGCTAATTCCTAAAAAGATTCGAGACATTGTCAATGGCAAGCATCCTGATAATGTCAGCTTCCCAGGTTATTTTAAGGGAGCTGTCTTCCAGGGAGCTATGAGTGGTGCCAACGCCTTCTTTTTCCCATCTTACGAGGAGACAGAAGGGATTGTGGTACTTGAAGCCTTTGCTAGTCATCAGCATGTGGTCTTGCGTGACATTCCAGTTTATGAGGGCTGGGTTGACGACATGGCTGCCACATTTGGAAATAATGTGGATGAATTTGTAGTGGCTTTGCAGGATATTATTAATGGTAAAGTGGACAAACGTGAAGCAGGATACAAGGTTGCGGAAAGTCGCTCAATTGATGATGTGGCTCAGAAACTTGTAGAAGCCTACAAAGAAGTATTGGAGATTTAAATGCGTATCGGATTGTTTACAGATACCTATTTTCCACAGGTATCCGGTGTTGCGACGAGCATTCGCACATTGAAGACGCAGTTGGAAAAAATGGGGCATACGGTCTTTATCTTTACAACAACTGATAAGGATGTTGATCGCTATGAGGATTGGCAGATTGTCCGTATTCCTAGTGTGCCTTTCTTTGCCTTTAAGGACCGACGTGTGGCTTATCGTGGCTTTTCTAAGGCTCTAGAGATTGCAAAACAGTACAAGCTTGATATTATTCATACGCAGACTGAATTTTCTTTGGGTCTTCTTGGAATTGCGATTGCGCGTGAACTCAAGATTCCTGTCGTGCATACCTATCATACGCAATACGAGGACTACGTTCGCTACATTGCCAAGGGCATGGTGATTCGACCAAGCATGGTTAAGTACATTGTTCGTGGCTTTATGAGTGATTTGGATGGGGTTATTTGTCCAAGTGAAATTGTTTATGACCTTCTCCTTAAGTATAAGATAGCAGCTGAGAAACGTGTTATTCCAACTGGTATTGAACTTGAAAAATTCCAGCGTCCAGAGATTACTGAGGAAGATGTGGCGGACTTGAGAGCTAAGCTTGGTATTGCTTCGGATGAAACCATGTTGTTGAGCTTGTCTCGTGTCTCTTATGAGAAAAATATCCAAGCAGTTCTGGCGGCTCTACCTTCGGTTTTAGAGGAAGACGATAAGGTTCGGTTAGTTGTTGCTGGCGATGGCCCTTACCTACCAGACTTGAAGTCCCAAGCTAAGAAACTTGGTGTTCTGGATAAGGTGGTTTTCACAGGTATGATTGCACCTGGCGAAACAGCTCTTTACTATAAGGCTGCCGATTTCTTCATCTCGGCATCAACCAGTGAGACTCAAGGTTTGACTTATTTGGAGGCCTTGGCAAGTGGTACCCCAGTTATTGCGCATGGTAATCTTTATTTGGATAATGTGATTACAGACCAAATGTTTGGAACACTTTATTATCATGATAATGACTTGGCGGGTGCTATTTTGGAAGCTGCTATAGCAACGCCGGAAAAAGATGAGACCAAGTGGGCTGAGAAGCTCTATGAAATTTCTGCGGAAAACTTTGGAAAACGTGTCTATGAGTATTACTTGGACCTTACGATTTCTAAGGATTTTCATAATGATCTTAATGGTGATGATAGCACTATGAAACGTTTGACCCGTATGATGACTTATTTGCCAACTAAGGCTATTACCTTGCCTGTCAATGGCTCTGTTCGTATTATCAAAGGATCCGCCAAACAGGTCAAGAAAATCAGAAATATCACAAAACTTTTGGATTAGGAAAGCTGTCACATTTCCTTAGTCAGATAAAATCTTAGAATTGATTAATAAAAGAGATAATTAGCTTGAAAAATTACAGTTTCATGCTATAATAACGCATAGAGACATATCAGTCATGGGAAATCTTATAGAGAGCGTGTGGTGCTGGAAATCACGCAGAGGACATGGTTGGGACTACTCGATTAACTTTTTATGCAAACATAAAACGGTGGCCACGTTAGAGCCAATCAGAGGTGTAGGACAAACTCGTTTTTTGTCGTACACGAACTAAGGTGGAACCACGTTGCGACGTCCTTTCTAGGATGTTGCAATTTTTTTATGAGGAGACTAACTACGGAGTTGCAAGAATTAGTGGAGTGCAGTTGGACAATCCGACAAGCTTATCACGAGCTGGAAGTTAAGCATTATGATTCCAAGTGGTCGGTAGGAGAAGACCTCTTGGCTTTATCGAATGATATTGGCAATTTCCAACGACTAGTGATGACCAAGCAAGGACGCTACTATGATGAAACACCCTACACACTGGAACAAAAACTTTCAGAAAATATCTGGTGGCTAGTAGAACTTTCTCAACGTTTGGATATAGACATCCTGACGGAAATGGAAAACTTCCTCTCTGATAATGAAAAGCAGTTGAACATTAAGACTAGGAAGTAGTCTGATATTCAACAGTCAATGCTTAGAAACTATGAAATAATAAAAGGAGAAAATTATGATTAACATTACTTTTCCAGATGGCGCTGTTCGTGAATTCGAATCTGGTGTTACAACTTTTGAAATTGCACAATCTATCAGCAATTCTTTGGCTAAAAAAGCTCTTGCTGGTAAATTCAATGGTAAATTGATTGACACAACTCGTGCCATCACTGAAGACGGAAGCATTGAAATCGTGACACCTGATCACGAAGATGCCCTTCCAATTTTGCGTCACTCAGCTGCTCACTTGTTTGCCCAAGCAGCTCGTCGCCTCTTCCCAGATATCCACTTGGGTGTTGGTCCAGCTATCGAAGATGGTTTCTACTACGATACAGACAATCAAGCTGGTCAAATTTCTAACGAAGACCTTCCTCGTATCGAAGAAGAAATGAAGAAAATCGTTAAAGAAAACTTCCCATCAATCCGTGAAGAAGTGACTAAAGACGAGGCGCGTGAAATCTTCAAGAACGATCCATATAAATTGGAATTGATTGAAGAACACTCAGAAGATGAAGGTGGTTTGACTATCTATCGTCAAGGTGAATACGTTGACCTTTGTCGTGGTCCGCACGTGCCATCAACTGGTCGTATCCAAATCTTCCACCTCTTGAATGTTGCGGGTGCTTACTGGCGTGGAAATAGTGACAATGCCATGATGCAACGTATCTATGGTACAGCTTGGTTCGATAAAAAAGATCTCAAGGCTTACCTTAAACGTCTCGAAGAAGCTAAAGAACGTGACCACCGTAAACTTGGTAAAGAGCTTGATTTGTTCATGATTTCTCAAGAAGTCGGTCAAGGGCTTCCGTTCTGGTTGCCAAATGGTGCGACTATCCGTCGTGAGTTGGAACGTTATATCGTTGATAAAGAAGTAGCAGCAGGCTACCAACACGTTTATACGCCACCAATTGCATCAGTTGAACTTTATAAAACTTCAGGTCACTGGGATCATTACCGTGAAGACATGTTCCCTCCAATGGATATGGGAGATGGGGAAGAATTTGTCCTTCGTCCAATGAACTGCCCACACCACATTGAAGTCTACAAACACCATGTTCACTCTTATCGTGAATTGCCAATCCGTATCGCTGAAATCGGTATGATGCACCGTTACGAAAAATCAGGTGCTTTGACAGGTCTTCAACGTGTTCGTGAAATGTCACTTAACGATGGACATACTTTCGTTGCTCCAGAACAAATCGAAGATGAATTCAAGAAAATCCTTCAATTAATCATTGATGTTTATGAAGACTTTAACTTGACGGATTACCGTTTCCGTTTGTCTTATCGTGACCCTGCAGATAAGCACAAATACTTTGATAATGATGAGATGTGGGAAAATGCTCAACGCATGTTGAAAGCAGCTGTTGATGATATGGGTGTGGACTACTTCGAAGCTGAAGGGGAAGCAGCCTTCTACGGACCAAAATTGGATATTCAAGTTAAAACTGCCCTTGGGAAAGAAGAAACTCTTTCTACTATCCAGCTTGACTTCTTACTTCCAGAACGCTTTGATCTTAAATACATTGGGGCTGATGGTGAAGAACACCGTCCAGTTATGATTCACCGTGGGGTTATCTCAACGATGGAACGCTTTACTGCGATCTTGATTGAGAACTACAAGGGTGCCTTCCCAACATGGCTTGCCCCTCACCAAGTAACCCTTATCCCAGTATCTAACGAAAAACATGTGGACTACGCATGGGAAGTGGCTAAGAAACTTCGTGATCGTGGTGTTCGTGCCGAAGTTGATGAACGTAATGAAAAAATGCAGTTCAAAATCCGTGCTTCTCAAACCCAAAAAGTTCCTTACCAATTGATCGTTGGTGATAAGGAAATGGAAGACGGAACTGTTAACGTTCGTCGTTATGGTCAAAAACAAACACACACTGAGACTGTTTCAGAATTTGTAGAGAATATCCTTGCTGATATCGCTCGCAAATCACGCCCAGATGCCGAATAAATAAAGGGTCGGTTAGCTAAGCTAACTGACTTTTTAGTAGGATAAACCATGCCTGTTTTTATGAAAAAACTTTTATTGCTGCTGGGGGTAGTCCTAGTCCTATTACTAACTAGCTTTACCTATCATAGATTAGCCTTGCAAAGAGAAAAGGCCTCTCTAACACCTAAAGGTCAACTGGTAGCTGTCAATGGACACAAAATGAGCGTCTTGGTAAAAGGAAACGGTCCGCAAACCCTAGTTTTTCTCTCTGGTGCTGGAACGGCTTCACCAATCTTAGATTTTAAAGATGTGTATGATAGGCTTTCAAAGGAGTACAAGATAGTTGTTGTTGAAAGAGCTGGCTATGGTTACAGTGAGGACACGTCTAAGTCAAGAGATGTATCTGTGATTCTTTCAGAGACACGTCAAGCCCTTGCCCAAGCTCATGTGTCAGGTCCCTATATAGTAATCTCTCATTCGATGGCCTCATTAGAGACGCTTCTATGGCAAGAAAATTACTCAAGTGAAGTGAAAGCTGTGGTTGGTCTTGATTGGGCATTTCCAGAAAGTTATTCCCATTTGAAGAGGTACCCTCAGATGTTGCGTCTAGCTCGTTTGGGAAGTCAATTAGGCCTATTAAGGTATTTACCAAGTCGCTTATATATACCTAATGAAAATCTTAATAGTAGTGACCGCCGCCTCTATCAAGATAAAGGTACAGGTTTCAGCCAGGAGCAGTGGCGACATTATGCGACCAGTTTTGCGAAGAATCAGGAAAATATCGAACTAGCGTTTTATGTTGCTCCACATTATCTTTATCACTATCAGACCAAAGAAGTGATTAGGAGCATAAAGGATTTCATACAAGAGACAACTAACTAAATGATTGAGGAGAGATGTGATGCTCATTGGTTCAAAAGTCTTTAGTTGCTTATGGAAGGAATGGCAGGAAAAGCACCAACCGTTGCAAGTGCTTCAGTTATTACTGGCTTATATAGAGATGCCAGAGGATTTATCTGGAGAACTTAAAGAAACTCAAGACTTATTATCTTATTTTGATCCTGACTTGGCGCCTCATGATCCTTATTGGAAGGATATTGTTAGGTTAGTAGATTTGGCTTTTCCTGGTGATAGCTTGTCTCAGGAGGGCCTTGTAGAGCGCCAAATTCATCAGCTACGTTACCTGATTTCGAGTCAACAGGCCCAGTATGTGCGGACGCATTATAAAAAAACAGGGATGACAGACAAAGAGGCTTTGGCTACCTATCTCAGGTGGAAGCCATTTACCATGTTCGATCAGGGGCGTCTGCACCAGAAGATTGCTGTACGTGATGGCAAGGTGATTTATCCTGATGGGATTCCAAGTATCAATCTCAAGATTCTCCTTTATAATCGCATAGAGTTTATTTTGGATAGTCAGGGAAATTTTCTCAATGAGGTCGATGCTGAGAAGGTGACGGAGAGTGGCGTGGTTAATGGCGCCAGTTTCAACTATGGCAATTATAAGCGCCATTGGCAACTGGATGTGGAACCAGTCCAACCACATGATCCTGACTATCGTAATCGGATGACAAAGGGCTTTCGATCTCCTAACAAATTGAGAAAGAAGTGGGGACGGAAAGCGCCCGAACAGTTTGATAAATCTTTCTACAATCCAAAAGGTATTTATGCCCAGTCTCATAGATCTTTGGCAAATGATGTCAAACGCCAAGCCAGAGCTTTTCTTGCTATGGTTTATGGCATCAAACCATTTCATAAAAAGTAGTCAAAGGAGTTTTATATGTCTAAACAACCCCAAAATAATAAGGGAACGGCGCTCCTAGGATCGCTAGTCTTTATGGCCTTATACGCCTTAGGTATTTGGCACAATGCTGTCCGAGGAAATATTCCCTTCCTCATTCTTTGGAGTGTCCTACTCCCTGTTAATGTCAGCTATCTGCTTTTCCGCTTGAAAAAATAAAAAATAAGACAGACCTGAATTATTGTGTGTTTAGGTCTGTCTTATTTTTATATTCAATTATGACTTACCACTTGCTTTCTTCGGGGATAATAATCCAGCAAATGATATAGAAAAGAGCACCTGTTCCGAATAGGAAGACCGCTGCAGCCCAAATGAGGCGAATGATAACAGGGTCAATGCCAAGGTAATTGGCAATACCAGAACAAACACCGGCAATGATTTTGTTGTTTGGGTCTCTTCTGAGTTCTTTTCTCATATGATATACCTCCGTTATGGTCCTATTATATCATAACGACTGGAAATCTAATATTAGATTTATGGAAGCATGAAATAGACGATTCCCATGTATTGAAGGGCTGAAGCCAACATGATAAAGAGGTGCCAAATCATGTGGAAGTATGGCTTTTTCTTAGCATAGAAGACGGCACCGACAGTGTATGACAATCCTCCAGCAAGCATGAGTCCCCAAAAAGCAGGTCCTGTCTTAGTGATGATAGCAGGGATAATAAAGATTACCAACCAACCCATCATCAAATAGAGGAAGAGAGAGAATTTTTCATTGATTTTTTTGGCAAAGATTTTGTAGAGAATACCAAAAATCGTTGTTCCCCATTGAAGAATGATGATGCTGTAGCCTAGCCAACCGCCAACTAGCGAGAGGGCAACAGGCGTATAGCTCCCAGCAATGGCAATGTAAATCATGCTGTGGTCAATGATACGTAGGACCATCTTGTGGGGTGAGTTGTAATCCATGGCATGGTAGATGGCTGAGCTCAAAAACATGAGGAAGAGGCTGATAACGAAAACAGACATTCCGACAGCAGCAGTCATGCCGTAGCCGTTGTTGGTATGAACGGCAGTGATTGGCAACAAGACGAGCATGGCCATAGCTCCGACAGCATGAGTCACGCTATTAGCCACTTCCTCACCAAAGCTAAGTTTTTTACTGAGTTTGAGGTTGGGAGAAACATTAAATGTAGCAGTATTAGACATGGTTACCTCTTTCTAGGTCGTTTAAAAGCTGATGGGTAGCTCGGTAGCACTGTAGGGTCTGACAGGCTGAAAGGATGACTTTCGGTGCATCCTTTGGTATCTGACCATTCATGCAGGCGACAAAGTCATTGTAGTAGGCTTTTTGGCTTTCAGCGTCTGTTCGTAGGATTTCCAAGGTTTTCGCAATCTCAGAAATTTCAAAAACGGTCTTTAAACTCGTAATCACAATAAGTCTGGCTACTTGAGCAACATCGTATTTTTTCTTGATAGGTTTTGCGACATGGCCATGCTTGACATAATTATTGACCATAGAGGCAGTCAGCCCCTTGTCGTTGGGTCCAAAAGTGCTCTGGGTGACCTGATTGACATAAAGCAAAACCTGATCTAAATAAAGTTCAATCTCTGGTAATTCCTCCCAGAGAGGATAGTGTTGTGTTATCAAATTATAAAAACCTCTTTATCTAGTTTCCATAACTAGATTATAACATTATAGAAATTCAAGTCAAGCCATAACTTGTGAGATATAAAAAAGATGTTGAGATAATATTTCCAACATCTTTATTATTTATTCGATAAGATTATATGATTTTTTAGACTGTTATTCTATCACTTTTGTGGGTTTCTAAGTTTCTCTAGAATTACTTGGGCAGTTTCCTGATTCATATGTTTGGCTTTGAGAAGTTCGGGCAAGACTTGAGGAATTTCTTCGGGACTAGCACCGGCTAGTAGAGTCAGAGATTTGGCCTGAAGTTTCATATGTCCTGCTTGGATACCTGTTGAGGTAAGTGCTTTAAGAGCAGCAAGGTTTTGTGCCAAACCAAGAGAGACGATGATACCGGCTAGGGTTCTAGCATCTGGATGGTTGAGCAAGTCGTGGGCGATAGATGTACTTGGATTAAGGCCAATGGAACCACCACGGGTTGCAATAGGCATGGGTAGGGTTAACTTTCCCACCAGTTCCTTAGCCTCCTGATCATAGGTCCATGTAGACAGGCCACGGTAGCTACCATCCTTGCTAGCATAGGCATGGCTTCCCGCCTCAACTGCTCGCCAATCATTTCCAGTTGCGATAACTAGGGCATCAATACCATTGAAAATTCCCTTATTATGGGTAGCTGCTCGGTAAGGGTCCACCTGGGCTAGCTGACTAGCCAATTTCATTTTTTGGGCTAGGTCATGAGCTTCTTCTTTATTTCGACTAAGAAAGCGTGTGCTAAGACGACAAGTCGCTGTCACAAGGCTCTCGGTGGCCAGGTTTGAGAGAATGGCCATGAGGCTTTGACCTTGGGAGAGATTTTCCAATTCTGGTACCAGCGCTTCCATCATGGTGTTGACCATGTTGGCCCCCATGGCTTCTTGGGGATCAACGGCTAGATAGACTATGAGAAAGTCTCCCTTAGTCTCAGTCCAGAGTTTGCGAGGGCCTCCCCCACGTTTAACAATAGAAGGGTGAGCTTCTTTGGCGATTTCTATAAGGTCCTGACTAGCGGCTTGAATTTTACTTGCTGCAGCGGCTTTATCAGGGACATCAAAGAGGGCTACTTGCCCAATCATTTGACGGTCATGAATCTTGGTTGTAAAGCCACCAGAGCGCTTGATGAGCTTATTGGCATAGGAAGCAGCAGCTACAACTGAAGGCTCCTCGGTAACCATGGGAACCTGATAGGTAACGCCATCGACCAATACATCTGGGCAAATGGCAAAGGGAAGTGTAAAGCGACCAATGACATTTTCAGCCATTTGATTGGCAGTTTCAAGAGAAAGTTGGTGATCATTATCCAGAAGGTTTTGATTTTCCTGAGACAAAAGAGCATTATTTTTCAAATGCTCTTTGCGTTCTTGCGGTGTCTTATTGGAAAAACCTGTCCAAGAGAGCTTAGTCATGTTGATTTCCTTTATAAATACGTTGGTGTTCGGAGATTTCAGTCAGTCGGAAAGGTCCAGTTTTATATTCAGCGAATTGGGTAGAACCAGTGACATCCAATTGAGCTTCTTCATAGAAAAGTTTTTCATAGTCGTCAACACTTAACTTTTGACGTTTAGCAAAGGTATCCAGACGATTGGAATGAAGCATGTCTTTGTAGCCTTCAACCAGCCATCCTGAGAAAATTTCAGAGACAGCTCCAGAACCATAAGAGAAGAAGCCAACCTTGTCTCCAGCTTTAAGGTCTTGCGACTGTTCAAGCAAGGAAAGAAGTCCAAGATAAAGTGACCCTGTATAGATATTCCCGATTTGACGACTATAGGTAATAGAAGCTTCGAAGTTACTTGTGAGACGCTCTTTATTCTCTGGATTCAAATCTTTTGGAATAATTTTATTAAGTCCCTTAAGAGCCAATTTAGGATAAGGAAGGTGAAGGCAGAAAGCTGCAAAATCAGCGAAATCTGCTTGATGACGTTCCTGATAAGCTGCCCAAGTGGTTTTCAAACTATCAAGGTACTGCTTGGTTGAATAGATGCCTTGAACATAAGGCGTTGAACTGTAGTTTGGACGCCAAAAGTCCATGACATCACGAGTTTGTGCCACATTATCATCAGCAAGCTCTAAAATACGTGGATTCTGACTGACTAGCATGGCTACGGCACCAGCTCCCTGAGTAGATTCACCTGAGGATCCTACACAATAGCGGGCAATGTCACTTGCGATAACTAGAACCTTGCTATCTGGGTGAGTTGCTACGTGCAATTTAGCGTAGTTAAGACCAGCAGTTGCTGCATAGCAAGCCTCCTTCATTTCGAAAGAACGAGCAAAAGGTTGAATATCTAAAAGACTATGGACATAAACTGCAGCAGCCTTTGATTGGTCAATGGAAGACTCAGTAGCCACAATGACCATATCAATGGCCTTCTTGTCGTCGTCAGTTAAAATGTCAGCGGCTGCATCAGAAGCAAGTGTCACGATATCTTCTGTAATCGGTGTGATGCTGGTTGCATCAAGCATCAATCCCTTGCTGAATTTTTCCGGCTCTGCTCCACGGGCAAGAGCTAGATCCGCCATGTTTAGAACATATTGACTGGTCGAAAAACCAATCTTGTCAATTCCAATAGACATACGATGTTTCCTTTTTTCTTCATTGTAGAGCATCCAGAGGATACTAATCTATAGTGATTTTACCATAAAAGAGCGCTTTCGCCTTAAAAAAACTTTGATAGTTAGTAATATCTTGTTTTTTGATATGAATTTAATACGAACTAAAGGATTTCACAAGACTTAGTTTTGGTAATCCCATAGCTTTTAGTTCTCATTTGCACCAGAATAGGGTAAAATTGAAATGAAAAGCAACATTATTTACAGCTATAATTAGATAAGCAAAATTATTTTTATTAATATGTTGCGAGTATTAAGTGAGACTTTGTTTTCAATGGAATAAAGAGGAAAATCATGACAAAAGCAGATACTATTTTTAAAGAAAATATTACTAAAATCCTGGAAGAAGGCGTTTGGTCAGAACAAGCACGTCCTAAATACAAGGATGGCACAACTGCCAATTCCAAATACATCACAGGGTCTTTTGCAGAATATGATTTGAGCAAAGGAGAATTTCCAATTACGACTCTCCGTCCCATTGCTATCAAATCTGCCATCAAAGAAGTGTTCTGGATTTACCAAGACCAGACAAATAGCCTAGATGTCCTTGAAGACAAGTATAATGTTCATTATTGGAATGACTGGGAAGTTGAAGGCGTCCCTGCTAATAATGGGGACAAGCGTTCAATCGGTCAGCGTTATGGGGCAGTCGTTAAGAAGCATGATATTATTAACCGTTTGTTAGCACAGTTAGAGGCCAATCCTTGGAATCGCCGTAATGTCATTTCCCTTTGGGATTATGAGGCCTTCGAGGAGACAGCTGGACTTCAGCCTTGTGCCTTCCAGACTATGTTTGACGTCCGTCGTGTGGGTGAGGACATTTATTTGGATGCGACCTTGACGCAGCGCTCTAACGATATGTTGGTGGCCCATCACATTAATGCCATGCAGTATGTGGCCCTTCAGATGATGATTGCCAAGCACTTTGGTTGGAAAGTAGGTAAATTCTTTTATTTCATCAACAACCTTCATATCTATGACAATCAATTTGAGCAAGCTGAGGAACTCCTCAAGCGTCAGCCATCTGATTGCCAACCACGTTTGGTCCTCAATGTTCCTGATGGAACTAATTTCTTTGATATCAAACCAGAAGATTTTGAATTGGTGGACTATGATCCTATTAAACCTCAACTCAAATTTGACTTAGCAATTTAATAAATGCTTATGATTTAAGCTCACAAAGAGCTGGCAAAGTTTTTCCGAGCTCATTTTGTCTTTTTTTGTTAGAATGGATTGTAAACTTAAAAAGAAAAGGAAATACCGTGTCTAAACAACTCATTGCTATTTGGGCGGAAGCTCGTAACCATGTTATTGGGAAGAATCACACCATGCCGTGGCACTTGCCTGCTGAATTGGCACATTTCAAGAAAACGACCATGGGTTCAGCAATTCTTATGGGACGTGTGACCTTTGATGGCATGAACCGTCGTTGCCTCCCAGGACGTGAAACCTTGATTCTAACACGAGACAAGGACTTCGACTGTGCTGGTGTAACGACCGTTACGAGTGTTGAGGAAACCCTAGCTTGGTTTGAACAGCAAGATAAGGATCTATATATTGCTGGCGGTGCTGGTGTCTACAAGGCTTTTGATGGACATTATGATGCGCTCATCAAGACAACTATTGAGGCTGATTTAGAGGGAGACACGTATTTTCCACAACTAGATATGACGGCATTTAAAGAGGTATCACGACATCTAGTGGTTAAGGATGATAAAAATGCCTATGACTTTAGTATAAGTCGCTATGAAAAAGAAGGAGACTAGGTTCATGCAACGTAGTGTTTTTGGATTATTTACTGCATTATTGGGAGTGCTATGTGTATTGTCCGCCATCCCTGCCTTTCGTAAGAAACGTTATGGTTTAGCAGTTTTTCTCTTATTAAATGCTTTTACTAACCTTGTCAACACTATTCACGCCTTCTATGGCACCCTATTTTAGAAAAGAGTGAGGAATAAATGGCTGGAAATCGTAATGAAGAAATGGTTTATTGTTCATTTTGTGGCAAAAACCAAGAAGAAGTAAAGAAAATTATCGCCGGCAATGGCGTCTTTATCTGTAACGAATGTGTGGCCTTGTCACAAGAAATCATTCGTGAGGAAATGGCTGAAGAAGTTTTGGCCGACTTGGCTGAAACACCAAAGCCAAAAGAACTTTTAGATATTTTGAACAACTATGTCGTAGGGCAAGATCGTGCCAAACGTGCCTTGGCAGTAGCTGTTTACAACCACTATAAACGTATCAACTTCACAGAAAGTCGTGAAGACAACGATGTGGATTTGCAAAAATCAAATATTCTCATGATTGGACCAACAGGGTCAGGGAAAACTTTCTTGGCTCAGACTTTGGCTCGTAGTTTGAATGTTCCTTTCGCTATTGCGGATGCGACATCATTGACAGAGGCAGGTTATGTGGGTGAGGATGTGGAAAATATCCTTCTCAAACTAATCCAAGCGGCAGACTTCAATATTGAACGTGCGGAACGTGGGATTATCTACGTGGATGAGATTGATAAGATTGCCAAAAAAGGTGAGAATGTTTCAATCACTCGTGATGTTTCAGGTGAAGGGGTTCAACAAGCTCTCTTGAAGATTATTGAGGGAACAGTGGCTAGTGTTCCACCTCAAGGTGGTCGTAAACACCCTAACCAAGAGATGATTCAAATTGATACTAAGAATATTCTCTTTATCGTGGGTGGTGCTTTTGATGGTATCGAAGATATCGTTAAGCAACGTCTTGGTGAGAAAATCATTGGGTTTGGTCAAAATAATAAGGCAATTGATGATGAGTCATCATACATGCAAGAAATTGTGGCTGAAGATATCCAAAAATTTGGTCTTATCCCTGAATTTATCGGACGTTTGCCAGTTCTTGTGGCCCTTGAACAGTTAACGGTTGACGACTTGGTGCGTATCTTGACAGAGCCTAGGAATGCCTTGGTGAAGCAGTATCAAACCCTCTTGTCTTATGATGGGGTTGAACTTGAGTTTGACCAGGATGCCCTTGAGGCTATTGCAAGTAAGGCAATTGAACGTAAGACTGGTGCACGTGGGCTTCGCTCTATCATTGAAGAAGTCATGATGGATGTTATGTTTGAAATTCCTAGTCAGGAAGATGTTACTAAGGTTCGTATCACCAAAGAAGCTGTTGATGGGAAAGCTGCTCCAGTATTAGAAACAGCATAAGGAGGACCTATGGCTGAAGAACAAGTCCTAAATACGCACAATGCTGAGATTTTACTCAGTGCAGCAAATAAGAGTCACTACCCACAAGATGACCTACCTGAAGTTGCCCTTGCAGGACGTTCAAATGTTGGTAAATCAAGCTTTATCAACACACTTCTTGGTCGTAAAAACCTAGCACGTACTTCTGGAAAACCTGGAAAAACGCAATTGCTTAACTTCTATAATATTGACGACAAGTTACGCTTTGTGGATGTTCCAGGCTACGGTTATGCCCGTGTGTCCAAAAAAGAACGTGCCAAATGGGGGAAGATGATTGAGGAGTATCTCGTGACTCGAGACAATCTTCGTGTGGTGGTCAGCTTGGTTGACCTTCGACATGAACCAACTCAGGACGATATCCAAATGTATGAATTTCTCAAGTATTATGAAATTCCAGTTATTGTTGTAGCGACTAAGGCTGATAAAATTCCTCGTGGAAAATGGAACAAGCACGAATCAATCATTAAGAAAAAACTTAATTTCGATAAAAATGACCATTTCATCGTCTTTTCATCTGTCACACGTGACGGTTATGACGAGGCATGGGACACTATTTTGGCAGAATTGTAAGAAAAGCTCGGAGAGATCCGAGTTTTTTTCTTGCGATAGTTTTTGTCTATCTTTTTGATAGTTTCCACCTATTATCCAAGGATATGATATTGTGATAAGCTTGTTTTATTACGTTTTTGGGAGGAATTTATGGAAAACCATAATTATGAAAGTGAAGGTCAGTTCCAACGGAAGATGACTTCACGCCACCTCTTTATGCTATCGTTAGGTGGTGTCATTGGTACTGGTCTCTTCTTGAGCTCAGGCTATACGATTGCACAAGCGGGTCCCCTTGGTGCTATCCTATCTTATCTTGTGGGAGCTATCGTTGTTTACTTGGTCATGCTCTCTTTAGGTGAGTTAGCTGTTGCCATGCCAGTAACGGGATCCTTTCACACCTATGCCACTAAGTTTATTAATCCGGGAACCGGCTTTACGGTAGCCTGGCTTTATTGGATTTGTTGGACGGTTGCCTTGGGAACGGAATTTCTGGGTGCTGCTATGTTGATGCAACGTTGGTTCCCATCAGTTCCGGCGTGGATTTTCGCAGCCTTCTTTGCCTTAGTGATTTTTGGGATTAATGCTTTGAGCGTGAGGTCTTTTGCCGAAGCGGAAACCTTCTTCTCGTCAATAAAAGTAATTGCTATTTTGGTTTTCATCATTCTAGGTCTAGGGGCGATATTTGGCTTGGTGAGTTTTGATGGTCACCATGAGGCCATTATGTTTAAGCACTTGACGGCTAATGGTCTCTTTCCAAATGGTGGTCTCGCCATTGTGTCAGTCATGTTGGCGGTTAATTATGCTTTTTCGGGAACAGAGTTAATTGGTATTGCTGCTGGTGAGACAGACAATCCTAAGGAAGCTGTTCCACGTGCTATTAAAACAACTATTGGACGTTTGGTTATCTTCTTTGTCTTAACCATTGTGGTCTTGGCTTCGCTTCTTCCGATGAAAGAAGCAGGAGTATCCTCAGCTCCTTTCGTTGATGTCTTTGACAAGATGGGGATTCCATTTGCGGCGGACATTATGAACTTTGTTATTTTAACTGCTATCCTTTCTGCAGGGAATTCAGGCCTCTATGCGTCAAGCCGTATGCTTTGGTCTTTAGCCAATGAGGGAATGCTTAATAAAAAGTTAGTGAAAATCAATAAGCACGGTGTTCCAATGACAGCCCTTTTGATTTCCATGGCTGGAGCAGTTTTATCGCTCTTCTCAAGTATCTATGCAGCAGATACGGTTTATCTAGCTCTGGTATCAATCGCCGGTTTTGCTGTTGTTGTTGTTTGGCTTTCCATTCCTATGGCGCAAATTAATTTCCGAAAACAGTGGAAGCTAGAACATTCCGAGGATGAACTGGACTATAAGACACCCTTTAATCTAATCCTCCCTTATATCACAATCGTTCTGTTGGCTATTTCTGTGCTTGGGATTGCTTGGGATAGTTCACAACGTGCGGGACTCTACTTTGGTATTCCTTTCATGATTTTTTGCTATCTTTATCACTACCTTCGCTTTGAAAAATGGTAAGGAGGCCTTTCATGGCTATATTTAAAGATTATTTGGAAAATAAATCCCCTCTCATTCTTCATGGTGCTCTAGGAACAGAGATGGAGGTTTTGGGTTATGATATCTCTGGCAAGCTCTGGTCGGCCAAGTACCTTCTTGAAAAGCCAGAGGTTATTCAAGAAATTCACGAAACCTATGTAGCTGCTGGGGCTGACTTGATTACCACATCATCTTATCAGGCGACCTTACCTGGCTTGGTAGAGGCAGGACTTACTGAGAAAGCAGCGGAGCAGATTATTGCCCTAACGGTCCAGTTAGCAAAGGCTGCACGCGATAAGGTATGGGTAGCATTAGATGAGACTGAGAAAGCAAAACGACCATATCCTTTGATTTCTGGAGATGTCGGTCCCTACGCAGCTTATTTGGCTAATGGTTCTGAGTATAGTGGTGATTATGGTCAAATTACTATCGAGGAGCTTAAGGATTTTCATCGGCCTAGGATTCAAATTCTCCTAGATCAAGGTGTGGATTTGTTGGCTTTGGAAACCATTCCAAATCGTTTGGAAGCACAAGCCTTGATCGAACTTCTAGCTGAAGAGTTTCCAGAAGCAGAAGCTTATATGAGTTTTACAGTCCAGATTCCAGATGCTATCAGTGATGGGACTTCTCTAGCTGAAATAGCCAAGCTTGTTTCTCAGTCAAATCAAATCTTGGCTATAGGAATCAACTGTAGTTCACCTCTTCTTTATAACCAGGCTCTAACTATTCTTAAGAAGGCTGGTAAGGCCCTTATTACTTATCCCAATTCAGGTGAAGTTTATGATGGCAACAGTCAGACTTGGAAACCCAAAGATAAGGATGCTCTAACCCTAGTTGAACATAGCAAGGATTGGCATGCTCATTTTGGCGTGAAAATTTTGGGTGGTTGCTGTCGAACACGTCCAAATGACATCAAAGCCTTATATCAAGAATTTAGAACCTAGTCAAATTTCTAATTATTTGCTATAATAAAAGACTGTAAGGCCAAATGGCCTACATACTATCTGTAAAAATTAATCCAGCGTTAAGCTGGTTTTTAAAATGAAGAGGAAAATATGACCTACGAACAAGAATTTCTAAAAGACTTTGAGGCATGGGTTGTTACCCAAGTTAAAGTAAACGAAAAAGCCTTAGACGCTAGTAAGAAAATTTGGGAAGAAGATGGTGATGAACGTGCCCGTGACGCAAGTTTCCGTTATGAGGCTAAATTAGATGCCTACAATTTCCTAATTGGTAAGTTTACAAATTATCGTGCGGGTAAAGGTTTCCATGATATGCCAGACGGCCTGTTCGGGGAACGTCACTATTAATAGAGAATGAAAAAGAAAATGACGACAGCACTTTATAGGAAAAAGTCGTCTGTCAAGATAGGAGAAAACTAGACATGGCTAAAGTAAAAAATAAAAAGAAAGCTTTTAAACATCGTTTGAAAAAACAAGGACTTTTCAATAATCTTAAAGCCCCAGTACCCCCAGTTGCGCCTGTTCCGCCAGTACCACCAGTAGCACCACAGCCTGTTGTTGAACCTCAGCCAGTTGCTAAGGAAGAAGTGGCAGCTACAGATTTTAGTCTCGAAGCCTTTGCAGAACTTCCAGAAGTGGAAGGCCTTCGTTCAAACCTTGTAGAGACCCTCTACAATGAAGGTTTAACATCAGCAGCAGCCTTTGCAAGTGTGACTGAGGAAGATGTCCTAGCACTTAAAGGAGTAGGACCCGCAACTGTTAAAAAATTGAAAGAAAATGGTGTCAACTTTAAAGCCTAAACCTTAAAAAGATCCGAGGTGAAAACTCCGGATCTTTATTGTTTACTTTACTAGCTATTTTCATGATTGTCAGAACAGAAAACCACTAGCTTGGCTAGTGGTCAATAGTAATTAATTATTTATTTCTTTGGATTTTGTTTGGTTAAATTAAGTCCAAAAGGTACCAAGCTTTCTTGATGCTTGCGAATACGGGCCATATTCTCAGTGTGACGGAAAATAATCACTAAAGCCATGATGATAAGAACAGCACTAAAGATTGGGTCATACCCATCTAATAAAAAATGGATGGCAGGAAAAGTAGCCAAGGTGCTCAGCCCAACAACTGCGGCAGTGACACTTGAAAATGAAATCATGCTGGTTAAATAGAGCGTTAGAGCAAAGACCAGGAGCAAGAAGACGCAGTAGAGGGGAGCAAAACCAAGAAGCACCCCAGCACTTGTTGCAACGGCTTTTCCACCCTTAAAACTAGCGAAGATTGGAAAAACATGTCCAATGATGGCAAAGAAACCAATGACTAGAGGAGATACAGCTGTGACACCCAACCAAACCGGTAGGAGCACTGCCAAAGTCCCCTTAAGCATGTCCACTAAGAAAGTGATTGTGCCGGCAGTCTTACCAAGGACACGGAAGGTATTGGTTGTTCCAGTATTTCCAGATCCGTGCTCTCGAAGATTAGTATGAAAGAAAACTTTTCCAATCCAGAGACCAGTCTGAATGGAACCCAGCAAGTAGGCGATAAGGATTAACAATAAGATTTTCATGAGATAATTATAGCATACAGCCTAGTAATTGACAAAGTTGGTCAGTCCTAAGATAAGCTAACAGCTTTCCTGATTTCCTTTGCATATTCTTCTGAAAACTTATAAAATAATAAGGATGAAAATTTTGGAGGTCACTCTTGGCTAAAAAAGAAATAAATGTAAATAATTATAATGATGATGCCATTCAGGTACTAGAAGGGTTGGACGCTGTTCGCAAACGCCCGGGAATGTACATTGGCTCAACAGATGGGACAGGTCTTCACCACCTGGTTTGGGAGATTGTAGATAATGCGGTCGATGAAGCTCTATCAGGTTTTGGTGATGTCATTGCTGTCACCTTAAATAAGGATGGTTCCGTTTCTGTTTCTGACTCTGGACGTGGGATGCCGACAGGGATGCATGCCATGGGCAAACCAACAGTCGAAGTTATTTTCACCGTCCTCCACGCAGGTGGTAAATTTGGACAAGGTGGTTATAAGACTTCTGGAGGTCTTCACGGTGTAGGCTCATCAGTTGTAAATGCACTTTCTAGCTGGCTTGAGGTAGAAATTACCCGTGACGGTAGTGTTTATCGCCAGCGTTTTGAAAATGGTGGTCACCCTGTTACAGGACTTGAAAAGATTGGCAAGGCGCCTAAGTCTAAGACAGGTACAAAAGTTACCTTCATGCCTGATGCTAATATCTTTTCAACGACAGACTTCAAATTTAACACCATCTCAGAGCGTCTCAAAGAATCAGCCTTTCTTCTTAAGAATGTTACCATGACTTTGACAGACTTGCGAGGTGAAGAAGAAGTACGTGAAGAATTTCATTATGAAAATGGGGTCCAAGACTTTGTGTCTTACTTGAATGAAGAAAAGGAAACGCTGACCCCGGTCATCTATATTGATGGAGACCAACAGGAATTTCACCTAGAAGTAGCCCTTCAGTACAATGATGGCTACTCTGATAATATCCTTTCCTTTGTCAATAATGTGCGTACCAAGGATGGTGGTACTCACGAGACAGGCTTCAAATCTGCGATTACCAAGGCCTTTAACGATTATGCCCGTAAGACAGGCCTTCTCAAAGAAAAGGATAAAAATCTTGAAGGCTCAGATTACCGTGAGGGCTTGTCAGCAGTTATCTCGCTCTTGGTTCCTGAAGAACACCTTCAGTTTGAAGGACAAACCAAGGATAAATTAGGATCCCCACTAGCTCGTCCTATTGTGGATAGTATCGTTTCAGAGCATTTGACATACTTCCTTATGGAAAATGGAGATTTGGCTTCGAACTTGGTGCGTAAGGCTATCAAGGCCCGTGATGCCCGTGAAGCTGCCAGAAAAGCTCGTGATGCCAGTCGAAATGGCAAGAAAAATAAAAAAGACAAGGGGCTCTTGTCAGGAAAATTGACGCCAGCCCAGTCTAAAAATGCTAAGAAAAATGAGCTTTATCTGGTCGAAGGGGATTCTGCCGGCGGTTCAGCCAAACAAGGTCGTGATCGTAAATTCCAGGCTATCCTTCCTCTTCGAGGTAAGGTCCTCAACACCGAGAAAGCCAAAATGGCAGACATTCTCAAAAATGAAGAAATCAATACCATGATTTACACCATTGGTGCAGGTGTTGGAGCTGACTTTAACCTTGAGGATATCAACTACGACAAGATTATCATCATGACTGATGCCGATACCGATGGGGCTCACATCCAGACCTTGCTTCTTACTTTCTTCTATCGTTATATGCGTCCACTAGTGGAAGCAGGACACGTTTATATCGCTCTACCTCCTCTTTACAAGATGTCCAAAGGTAAAGGCAAGAAGGAAGTTGTCGAATACGCTTGGACGGACGTCGAACTTGAAGAACTTCGTCAAAAGTTTGGTCGTGGCGCTCTTCTTCAACGTTACAAGGGGCTTGGTGAAATGAATGCTGACCAACTTTGGGAAACAACCATGGATCCTGAAACAAGAACGCTTATCCGAGTGACCATTGACGACTTAGCGCGTGCCGAACGTCGTGTCTCAGTACTTATGGGAGATAAACCAGCACCTCGCCGTCAATGGATTGAGGATAACGTTAAATTTACCTTGGAAGAAACGACAGCGTTTTAAAGAAAGAGAATGATATGCTAGTAAACTGGAAATTAGAGTCGGATGTGAATGACTATGTGAAAAGGCAGTTTGAAAATCTTGGTTTGAAAAAATTGCAGGATTACAATGAAGAATCTGCTATGAGTGCTTATCTCAAAGAGGCGCTTAAGGGAGCGGCTAAGACGCAAACTAAGACTAATTTTGGAAAACCAGATTTTCATATTGAAAAATACAAACAAGTTCCTATCTTGATTGAAAACAAACTCAAATTATCTAAGCTAGTTGCTCAAACAAAGGATGGTATTAAGTTTGATGATAAATCAATTAGTAACTTTGCAGTGAATGGGGCTTTGCATTATGCGCGGGTAGTTATTGATAGTGGTAAATATCATGAAGCCGTCGCAGTTGGTGTTGCAGGTGATAACGAAGAAAATGTGACTATCAAAGTTTATTATGTCTTTGGTTCTGCTCCTAATGCCTATAAAGAGCTATCAAAGGTAACGACTTTTGATTTTTTGGAAAATGAGTCCACCTTTGAGACATTCTACAAAGATGCTGTTTTGAGCGAAGAAGAAAAACACCAAATTCTGATTGATAGTCAATCGACCTTGCAAGTCTATGCTAAAAAGCTCAATAAATTGATGCACAACCATAATATCACAGCTCCTCAACGGGTGCTTTATGTGTCTGGCATGCTATTATCTATGCAGGATATCGTAGATTGTAAAGGCAACAAGGTTGATGAGGGCTTAATACCTGATGATTTAAAGGGTGTACAGTCTGAAACCAAACGTGATGGTAAGAAAGTAGTTGATCAAATCAAGGCTTTCCTAGATGAACGTGAAATCAATGAAGATAAGAAGACTCTTATGTTAGCTTCTTTTGGAGAAATTTCCAAAGATAGCCAGCGTGATGAGTTGACCACCAATGATAAAGAAGTAGCACAACTTCTCCCTCAAAAGGAAAATTCTGTTACCAAGCAAATTTTCACTTTTATCTATGAGAATATTTTCAAATCCATTGATGGTTTGGGGGGACATATCGATATTATGGGGGAGATGTACTCCGAATTTCTCAAGTATGCTTTGGGAGATGGAAAAGAAATTGGTATTGTCCTGACCCCTCCTTATGTTACCAAAATGATGGCGCAAATTCTGGGGATAACAAGTGAGAGCAAGGTTATGGATTTGGCGACTGGTTCGGCAGGTTTCCTCATTTCAGCGATGGAGTTGATGATAGACCATGCAAATACCAGTTTTGGGAAGGGGACTTCTCGAGCTAACGAGGAGATTGCGAAGCTCAAGAAAGATAATCTGCTAGGAATAGAACTTAATGCAGAGATGTATACATTAGCGACAACCAATATGATTCTTCGTGGAGATGGGTCTAGTCGAATTGAAAAGGGTTCGGCCTTCAATCGTCCTGAGAGTCTGTTTATGGATTTTAAAGCTAATCGTGTCTTGCTGAATCCACCTTTCTCTTATGAAGAAAATGGTCTTCCCTTTATAGCCTATGGTTTGGATAAGATGGAGCATGGTGGTCTAGGTGCTATTATCATTCAAGATAGTGCTGGTTCTGGTAAGGCGACAAAGACAGCTCAAGCTATTTTGAAAAAGCATACCTTACTTGCCTCTATAAAAATGCCCGTTGACCTTTTTGTTCCCATGGCAGGGGTCCAGACTTCTATCTATATTTTTAAGGCACATGAGGCACACGATTACGACCAGACAGTTAAATTTATTGATTTTAGAAATGACGGTTTTAAACGTGCTAAGCGGGGAATTTCAGAAGTTGATAATCCTATCCAACGTTACCAAGATGTGATTAAAATTTTTAAGGCTGGCAAGAGGGCAGAGGTTAGTAAGGAACTTTGGGATTTGGATGCTGTCTTTATTGAGGACTTTATCACTGACAAAGGAAATGATTGGAATTTCGAACAGCACCAGATCATTGATACAAAACCAACCTTGGACGATTTTAAAAAGACTGTTGCTGACTACCTAGCTTGGGAAGTGGAACAACTCCTGAAAAGTAAGGGAGAAGAGAACTCAAAAAAAGCCTAAGCCCTCGCCTTCAAAAACTGGAAGAGGAATTTGAAGTAAGTGGGGGCGAGTGGAGAGAGTATAATCTAGAAAATTTATTTGGTAAATCAACTAGAGGGAAACGTCTTAAGAGTAGTGATAGAATAGTTGGTAATTTGCCGTTTGTAACTGCTGGCGAAGAAAATACTGGCATTTCAGCTTTTATTGGAAACGATGTAGAAGTGTTTAAAGCAAATTCGATTACGATTGATATGTTCGGTTCTGCAAAATTTAGGGGCTATGACTTTGGTGCTGATGATCATGTAGCTGTCGTTCATACTGAATGTTTATCAAAGAAAGTTAGTCAATTTATTGCTACAGCAATTCATAAATCATCTTACTCAGGTAAATTTAGTTATTCACGGAATTTTTACGCCAAAGATGCAGATGAGTTAAACATTTCTTTACCAACCCTCAATAACAAAATTGCATTTTCATACATGGAAAACTACATCAAAGCGGTCGAGGCTGAACGCATCGAGACGCTCGAGGCTTATCTAACTGTAACAAATCTCAGAGATTATCATCTTACAAAAAATGATGAAAAAGTACTTGACAAGTTTGCAAAACTTTCCGATACTAAGAGTAGAGTAGAGGAGTCGGGGGACTATGCTTATTTCAAATTACAAGATGTATT
>ERZ773076.54-NODE-54-length-66984-cov-71.094443_pt1 | contig 66984 bp, 61 predicted proteins | sample MGYA00580613_ERZ773076 | MGnify/ENA primary metagenome ERZ773076 (study PRJEB29015, sample SAMEA2738005) | human oral metagenome | biome: human oral; feature: human-associated habitat; material: dental | place: China | collected 2057 ...
TTTCACGTCAAGTGCACCTGCTTGAGCCATTAGGTCATCGAATGTTGGAATACCAGCGACTTCCTGTTTTGGTGCCTCAGTTGTTGGTTCCGGTTCTGGTTTTGACTCGGAAACTCCTCCAGCTTGAGCCATTAATTCATCGAATGTAGGAACATCATTTGGTTTGTCGTTTTCACCGAACACGTCAGTTGTCACACGATATTCCTCCGTGATATTCGGTTCCTCGACCGGTTCATTTGCAGCGGTTGGATTATCTGTGACGTCTTCTAGACCTTCTTGTTGAAGGATGTCATCAAAACTCATAACTGCGGGTTCTGTCTTTGGTTCCTCTTTTTCTGCTGGTTTTGCGTCTGTTGCGCCACCTGCAACCCCGGCTTGCGCCAACAAATCGTCAAATGATTGATTAAATACGTTTGATTCTGTCATATTGTACCTGTTTCTTTCTATTATTTATAGAGATGTCTTGTATCCCAAATGGTTAGCAATCTGCGAATTTGTGATAACTTGTCTACCTCATCACTGTGTAGAATACCATCAAGCATATTGAGCATGGTATGCTCGTCAGTCATACTCAAGGCAACTTGTCGATTGATTAACCAATCCTGGTCTTTTTTGAGAATTTCCTTGATATCTTTTAGTAACTCCCGGTCGCCAGTTTTGAAAAATGCTCCAAATGTTTGAGCGGTGATGCTCGTTAATGGTAAAATAGTCACCATTTCAATTGACTGTTCATCGGCATATTGAATGAGCGTCCTCACCATTGTTTCAATCGGTTCCCAATCCTTGATTTCGTTAGCCACGGCTCCCGAATTTATTTTTGGGAACAAGTTCATCAATTGAGATGGAATTGGCCCTACAAATTGTGTACGTTTGATGATGGATGTCTTATCCAACTCAGCATGTACAATTTCTGTAAAACGCGCAACTTTAGCAGTCAAACGATTTGAGATATCCGTCTGTTGTTCTTTACGTTTCATTTCAATATAAGATGAAATAGCTGGATATCCAATCTCATTCAATTTTTGATTCAACATTTGTTTGTAAGAATTGAATGATTGTTTGAGAGCTTTGTTATAAGCCTTTGATGCATTATCGACGAGGGTTACTAATTTTTTGACCTCTTTTACGTCGTCAGGTGTCAAATTATCACCACGCTCTATGGCGGGTAATAGTTTATTGACCTCTACTTGAATGGCTTCCCATGTACCAGAGGACACTTCGTAAGGTTTATCTGTCATTTGGATTTCCTTTCTTACCATTCAGTTGGTGATAGACCACTTGTCTGCCAATCACTTGGTCGCTCATAAAACATACTAGAACGGTGGATTTCATAATATTTACCACCATCTTTTAAATGGTCTTGAACATAGGCGCGAGCCTGTTGTTTTGATAAGTGACGCATATTTTGTACGGCGCGAAATAGACCGCCGGCCATATCTCTTGGCAATTGTTGATAATGTTTACGAACCCAGGTGTTTAACTCATCAGATGTTAGGGCGTCGAAATTATATCCGTCGTCGAGGAACCGAACACTCGAAATGATATACTCACGTAACCACTCTTCGTCATAGTTTCCTTCTAGAAAAATAACGTCAAATAGTCCCAAATCTTGTAAGCCGTCACCCAAATCTGATGGGGATAAGGTGTCTAAGTCTGTTGAGTATAAATATCGCTCATTCTCGGTTTCGATGACAAAGGCGTAGTTGACGATATCCCAATGTTTTTGAGGTATTGCGGTGATTGTGTGTTCACCACATTTGAATGTTTTACGGCCAACAATTGGGTGTACATTATCATACTCTAAAGGGTCTAGAGTTCCTTCATCTCTGATTTTTTCCAGCACGCCTCTAGGTAGATAGGCGTCAACACCACTGGTTATGAAATGGCGGATGAGTGGTAAATTACAATGGTCCGCGTGCCTATGGGATATGAAAACGTGATGAATTTCGGAAATGTCGACAATGGATTCTAGTTTGCGACGGGTTAGTCCCGCGTCTATTAAAATGTCATCAATCATAACCGAATTACCGTGTGAACCGGTTGTTAAAATACGATACTGAATAATAGTCATCACCTTTCCAGCACGAATGTGCATTTTTTAATTTTTTATGATATAATAGTTGTAGATAAATAGAATAAAGGAGTAAACCATGACTGATTATAACGCACAAATGGAGAGTCGATTGGCTTGTATGGATGCGCTCTTCCAACGCGCGGATGCGTTTATGGAACAGTTGAACCAACTTCGTACGGCATATGGACTCACCCAAAATGATGAATTCCATCAATTACCAGTCGAAGAGCAACAAGAAACTGTTGAAACTATTCGTGAAACTTATGACGCTGTTGAACCTACTATGAATGAAACACAAGATGCTTATAACGATATCGATATCGATAGTATCATCGCGTCTATGGACCTTGGAATTCAAATGTAGGAGGTGGATATCATGTGGCAAACCGTCGAACACTTATTAAACCACACACAAGCGGTAGAACGTGTTAAAGAACGGTTGGATGATTACCCATTGTTACTGGATTATGCCGATGAAATCTGTGAACAATCTGACAAAGATGCGATTGCAGAAGGTATTATGAATCAAATGTATGGGGTTCTCGGTCAGTTCAAATTTGTAACTGCCGAGGCTCTTGATTCTCTGCCTCATCAAGTTTATCAAGATATGATGACATCTGAGTTTACAGATGATATTTCTGTACAAGACTCAGTTGCAAATGCCTTTATGGCGATAGAACCTGCAAATGGAGATGTATTGACGTTTAATGAAACGTTACAAACATTGCCATATTTTGGTCTTGAAAAACCCGCGCCAATCCTAGATAACTATGATATTGATACACCAACCATTGTTACAAATCATGAAGGTAAAATGAATCCAACTCAAGAGAGTTACAATAAACTTTCAGATGAGCAGCGTCAATTTCTGGCAGCTGCATCTGAAGGTACTGGCCACGCTCTAATTGTTGATTCGCAGCAAGAATTCGCAAAACCGTCTGAACAATTTAGAAGTGATAACGAATTTATGAGATTACCTTATGATTTAGAAGAAAATGCACGTCTCATTCGTGAGCTTTTTAATATGGATTCTCAAGAAGAGTCCTTACAATTATAAAAAAGAACAGTGAAAACCACTGTTCTTTTTTATCGTCTAAATCCATTTGACTACATGCTTTGGACTTATCCACCAGTATACGAGAACCCAACCTACAGTAAAACAGATTGGTATCCATGTCAATGGGTTCATGAGTGAATGGATAGTTACATATTCAGTGATGTCACCTTTGTGGTGTAATGCGTATCTTGCCATTTGCCATTCACCTCTCTATTTTACAAATAGAACATAATGACCATCAATTTCAGTTACGAGTTCTGTGTCTCGGAATGGTTCATTGACTGAACGTTGAATATCTTCAGTCCCACCAGTCGTTACATTCACTTCTAGGATTTGGAAATAAGCACGACGTGCAATTGCAGCTACAGCCAATTGACGGTTTGCTTTTTCCACTTCTTTAGGTGGCAACTCACCGCTGTGAATTTGGTCGAGTGTATAGATGACGTCCATACCAAAACGGAAATTACCGCGACCAACACGTGTAATAAGTTCGTGTGCGTCTTGTACGCGTGCGAGGACATCTTCGTCTTCTACAGATGCGGCGATGACACCTGGGTCGTTAGTACCTAGAATGTATCCAGCTGTTTCAATTTCATCAGATGTTAGCGTGTCATAAACATATTCATCACCTTCATCTTCTTGGTCATATGGTTCTGGTTCATCTGTATCACCAATAAAATATGCAGGTGTTGGCTGCTCTGGGGTAATATCGAAAAAGTCTACACCGGCTGTTGCAGCACGAAGAACAAAGGCATAATTGTCACCGTCCTCAACAAGTGTCCAGTTTTTCAAGTGTTGGGTGTTTACGTTACGAGCGAGCGCGTAGTTTTCAGCAAGTTCTTGCACACTAGCAAAATCCATATTTGTTCCGTTTACTTCAATCGTAACTGAACCATTTTCATGTTGTTCAAATGGAAGTACGTATTCTTCGTTGTTAAAGTTGAAAAATTTTTGCATGATGTTTGTTTCCTTTCTGATTTACAGAGTTGTTGAAAAAGTGTGAGATTTGACTGATTCGTCAGAATGACGAGTGAGCCAATAAGCAATAGTGATGACGTCTTGGTCGATATTTCCCAAAACGACTTCAAGAGTTCCAGAATTTAAGTTGTCAAAATCAGTTTGAGACTGATAGGCTGGCCACTTATGGTGCGAATGAATTCGCATGATGGGTTGACCCTTTACAGTTTTGTACCAATAAGAGTCTTCAATAATGGTATTTGCAGATGTGTTGATTTGGGGCAAAATAATAATCTTATAGTGCTCACTATCACATGGTAGCACTGGGAAGTGTGTGTAGTAATTCTCGTAGTCGAGGTTGGATACTACTAGTACTTGGGCTTCCAAATCCGCAAATAATTGCCACTCCCTAAAGTAGCGAGCGACAACTTTAAAAATATTATCAAATTCATGAATGTCCAATGGGATATCGTATTTCCAAATTTGATTATCATGAAATGACCAACAATGTGTCTCCCGATGGTTTTCAGGAATGGACTGGATGAAGTTTTGAAATGGATTCATCACAACCCCCTTTCTTGTCTATTATATCACATTTGGGCAGTAAAGAAAAGAGTTACTCGAAGAGTTTTTGTAACTTTTCTTTATCGCCTTCGGTTTTTGTACCGTCAATTGTGACTTTAATTTCATTTGACGTACTCGTATGATACCTGAATTCTTTCGTTATTTCACGATATTCAATTTTAATGATTTTTGCGTATTCATTTAATTGACCGTCAATGATGATATTTTCTTTTGGTAATTTTACTGTTTTACCAACGACGGTATCATTTTTTCTGGCTCTAATAGTGACGGAATGAGATGTTGATTCAAATTCCTTGTAATTGCTGCCCAATTCCTTACCTGCAGTTACATGTTTAGTGCTACCAAATAAATCGCTAGTTGGTATTGACAATTCGACTTGCGCGTCAATGTCATTTGTATAAATTGTCCGCCACTCTGTTGGTGTTTGGACGGGCGGCTCTTGTGACTCTATTAGAAACGTTACCATGGGTAATAACATGACGCATAGCGCCAGAAGACGAATAGCCCATGCTATTTCTGTTTCCTCTCGTCGGTCTGGTATTATTGATAACGCTAGAATGACTAATGCAATTATAAATAAAATAGTTATACCTAGCGTGGTGGTTGACCAACTCATGAAAGAATCTATCATTAATTATCTTTCCCTTCTATTTTGATACTATGATAATATCGGTTTGATTTTTGATATAATCTTTGATGACATTCCAGTCACCGTTACCAAGTCCACATCCGATATATTCTGGGACATAAGCTGGTAATTGTTTATCCTTTGCATATTCATCTAGTCTACGCAAATTGTTGATAAGCAGTGTTTCGTTAGTATAATAGATATCCTTGTTGGTCCCATAATTTAACTGTGAATAACTATTACAAATAATTAAATCATCTGAGATTATCACTGGTTGAAATAACCCATGTCGTTTTTGTGGTGTGTCATAAAGCTGTGCTAGTTTGTGAAATTCTGATTTCACTTGTGGGTATTTGGTGTATAATGCCTTAGCTACACCCGAGCCCATAACATTTTGACAGTTTACCTGATGCATAATAACACCTTTTGTGACACTAGTAATATCTTTCATTTATGCAACCTTTCGTATAGAGAGTGAATGTAATTGTGAAAATAGTAAGGTTAGGTGCAAATCACCACATCAAAGCTATCACAAATAAAAGTAAGAGCGTGACAAATGCCATAAACCCACCAATGGTCATGGGTTTTCTTTCATTATATGTCATACCGTAAAGTGTCAGGCACAAAGCAAGGATGGTTGATATAGCACATAGAACTAATAATATCATCATGATACCACCTTCTACAACGTAACCGTTCTAACTTTGGTGCTCAAATCAATTAGAGAACTTTCAAATACATTTCCAGCCAGTGGTTTGTTATCTATAACAGACATGACCAAATTCGCAATAATATCACCGTTTCGACTGTTAGCCATCATGGCTTGCGGCTCGCTTTCAACCACTTCATCACATGACTGTTCAAGGCCTGGATTTTTGTCATCAATATTCGCAATTTCTGGATATACTTGGAGCATATTAGCCAATTTCACCTGTTTTGACGTCTCAAAACCTTGGGACTCTGTCACTTCAAGATTTGTTGTGAGTACAACTTGACCACCTTGGTCGTGATTTCCTGAGTCAATAGCTATGTATTCTGGCAAGTCTTCGAGAGTATGGTTGATGAGTTTACGAGTTGCAATATTATCAACTGCAGAAATGATAACTGGTACGGCATGGTCAGGTGTGTTGATACAAATATCTGCCAATAATTCATCGCTATCGGTTACATATTCATCATTGACCGTGATTGGTGGACAATCCAAAATGGTGTTGGACGCCCAATTAGCGAGTGCATTAGCTTTTGACATATCAATGTCTGTTTTACCAAACTGTTGGCGTTTGAGATTTTTTGGCTCGACAAGGTCCCCATCACAAATTGTGATGGGTGTTTTTGTTCCTGCGAGTAATCTTGTTAGGTTGGTAAAGGTGAAACCACCTGTTCCACCTGCACCGATTAAATAAATAATGATATTTTCAATAGTTGGTAATTTAAGCACGTAATTCACCTCTTTTGATATTTATAGTTACAACTTTTGGTCGTGGGCTTTCTGTTTGAACATTTGCCAAAATGAGAGTTTCCCCGGTAGGCGCCTGAACCAGAATATGATTCTGATAATGAACCCCCTTCACCACATTACTAGATAATACATTGACAGTGTCAGAAATCGGTTTGATAATCTCATCATCTACCGTAACGACTGTTTGTGGCTCATCTTCTACAATTGCTTGCCCATCAATTGCATCAAAGGCATTTGATAGGTAATCTGATACAACATCCACCTGCTTATCCATATCAACGAACAACTCGGCAATTCCTTTATGGGCAACCTTAATATTGCGATAAGTCTCTAGGAAGAGATTGATGATATTCTCTTGGAGAATATCTGTGGCAATATAATAGGCCTTGGTCTCACGAGTTTGTCCGATACGGTTGATGCGGTTTTGCGTTTGGATGATATCCGCAATATCAGTGTTCAATTGATATTGAACAAGACGATTGGCCTGGACGATATCAAGTGATGATTTAATCATAGATTGAGGTACAATTAGGACAGAATGTTTTTGGTAGAACTTGTCAATAGCACTTTGATAATCCAATTGGTTTCTCATTTCTTTGATGGTGAGTGATGGGATACCAAGAGCTTTTGATAGTTGAATTGCGACTTCTGGTGTGTTGACAACAATTAAAAATGTTTCGTCCGGTTCTTTTCCGAGAAGGTCTTTTAAAACTTTAAATTTCTCAGTTTCTGTAATGGTTGGAAGCTCAATCATTTGTGACTTTGTCAAATCTTCGAGTAGGCTGACATCAGTTGTTGTCAAATATTCAAGGAATTTTCCATTATTTGAAGCTGATGTATTCAATAATTCATAAATGGATTTATTTTGCAAACCATCATTTAAATTCAAAATAGCATTGGCCAAATTGCGAGCAATAGCTTGAGATTTATAAATAGATACATCTTTGACAATTTTGTGAAGACGTTTCAAAAGTTTAACATCATCCGGTGTGAGTGGAGATGCTGTTTTAATGATTTGCGCCTTGTGTTGAGTTGCTTGCTCCCCAAACAATTCTTCAGCAATTTGTTGTGATTGAGCAGTGACAACACTTTGTCCGACCAACTTATAAAACAATTCAAAGTTAATAGCTGGTAATACAGGGCCTAGAGGTTGTAATTCGACCACTTTGTTTGACAATTGCGATGACAATCGGTCACCACTGACTTGAATAGCTCCATATCTCAGCTGAAATTCAATTTCTTTATTGGTCATTTTTGGTACAGGAATTGGTTTTGTTGGTACCAATTCGTCTAATGTTCGATTTTGCTGTGTTTCAAGCGATTGTGCCATGTTGTTTAGGTCAGCTTGTAAGTTACGGTAGTGTTGGTCAATGCTGTATTTGACATCAGATGCTCGTGACACGTTCAAACCCCACACATTTGATGGGATTGACATAAATTGAATAAACCGATACCATTCCGCTGTTGACAAGTTAGCTAACGTACCAGATAAAACGAATGTGCGATAATTGGCATAAATGTTTGGGGTTGTAGGTGCATCGATGAACCGTGTTGACCTGATATTACGAGCCAACAGTTGATGAATCTCATCGATAATGAGATAAGATGTCGTTGGCGGTGCCGGCAACATTGAGTGGACTGTCAGACTACCATTTTTGACGGTGAATCCAGATAGATAGATATCCCCTGAGAATGTATATCCGCCACGGTCAATTGCGTATGTGTAATGGTACTCGTCAGATTGCGTCACATCAAAGAAAATTCTAAATGTATCTATCCATGAAGAAGTCAATGACAACATTGGTGCGATAATGTTGATACTTGGCAACACCAATACATCAGGTTTTCGCTCTGAGGTGTTGAGTTCGGCAACAAATTCATCACAATTGACAATTTGAGTAAACACGATACTTTCCACTGTCATAAGAGTTTTTCCAGCTCCCATGTCGGATAGATTATATAGGATTTTGACAGTTCTAGTATTCGGTGATAAGAGTAATCCCGCATGTTGCAAACTATTGAATTGTTGAGTTTTTGACAATGCAAATCCATTTTCGTTCAATTTGCTTGTTACGAATTTATATGCTTCATGTTCTTTCATTCGTTCAATGAAACTGTCGTCAACAAGTTCATTTAATTGGTTTTGCTGCTGTTTGGAAACATCTAGAAATATAGCAACTTGTTCTTCACTGGTGACTGGGTCGTATGTTTTCGGTGGTTTATAGGCCGTTAGTAAATCTTCAGCTACGATTGTTAACTGTTGAGTATTACCACTTGCGAATAAAAATTTCTGAATCCATGAATTTGGGTCACTAGACTTAAAAAGAATATCGACTAATTCAACCGGCTCATCATTTTCTAAAATTGTTTTGTAGACGCTGTTTTGTCGATATAATTGGTCGATGGCGTCTGTCAATTTGATAAGTTTGGTGTAATGGTCCTCTTCGCTACTATTAACAATAGTGATACCTAAATATTCCCTTGCGTGTTTGACAAATTCTGCATCACTTGGTTTGGCAGTTGATATCCCGCCGCTAGGAGTTGGATAAATCTGACTGTGAATAGTTTCAGTACGTAAATTCGTAAATTTATATTCGATTGGGATATGAATAGAATTTGCACCATCAATAGTCGAAAAATCCATTTTATCAACAACATATAAAGAATGTCGAAGAACCTTTTTGTGTGCAATAATATCACCTATGTATTTTAAAGTTTTACCATCATCCATGACAATCTTATTTTTGTTATGATTATCTAAATAATCTGTAATAACTACCATTGGCGACCTCCTTTTGATTTGTTAATTGTTTAGATATAATAAATTTGTTTACCTGCTTTTTCCTTCGGCAATGGTGTCGATACCGAATCGTTTGCGAGTATTGTAGTCACATTGACGCGTGATTCTTGCTTACTCACTTTGAATCCGGGTGTCAATGCATAAATATCACCTTGGTCGGATTCGTGTTTGCCAAAATGGTTGTTAGTTGCGAACTGCAATGTTTGATAACCGTTCTTAGATGGATAAAGAAATGATTGGTTTTCGATTACTACATCCGCAAATGGGTTTTGGTGATTTAAAACTGTTCGGGAACTTTTTGTTTGTTCTGGTTCATTTTCTTCCAATATTTCTGATGAAAATTGTTTATTCAAATAGTAATTGTCAAGTTTTGCGCGCCATGCATCGTATGATAGAATCGGTTGATTATTAACGACAAACGCATCCACCTCCTCTTTGGTGAATTTTAATGCTGTCAATTCATCAACAAGATATTCCCAATCTGTAAATCCTTGTTCAGTTAATTTTTCAAATGATGCACGAACAGTTTCAATGTCAGGTACTAAACTACCATCTTCTTCGATTAATGGTATGCGCTGCAATTTCCCAAATCCAAATGTATTTAAATTATTTGACTGCACTCGTAACACCCTCCTCCTTAGTTAAGTCTGTTGATGCCATTCCAACGTGCAAGTGGATGATACCACTGTTTGGAACGTGTTTTAATCCATTGACACTGTAAAGATTATAAGTTTTTTGATTAGCGAATGATTTTAGAATATTCGGTAATTCTCGTGTCAATATTTCATCTGCGTCATCAGCGACACCTACACGGGTTCGATTTGCATTTTCAAATCCAGATGCGTAAGACACAATATCATTAATCCAATGGTCTGTTAGATAATTAAGTTCTTTATTTTGTTGAAATAGCAGCCACATTGAGAGCACCATCAAATAATTTAGATGAGTCATGTGGCATGATAAATTTGGCGTGATGTCATGCTTGTCATCGGTATCTGCAAGAGCCTTATACCAATCAGTAAGATTTTCAGATATGTTATCGTCATCAACTCTTACTATATAAGAACTACATGATGAGATATACGTACCGATAAGTTGCCCAATGATGCGTTTGTCTTCGTCGGATAAATAATTCAGGCCTCGTAATAGTGTTCGAAAATAATTAAAGATATATTCTTCACGTTTGAATTCATTTTCCGCACTACGATAATAATGGTCATGCCGATTACCAAAATAACGAACAATTCCATCATCAAAAGATACAACAACGGTTGGGGACTCGTCTCTACGTTCTACATATCCACCAGTTTCTTGGTCACGAGTTGACCTTACTTTATATACCTTGACTAAATTTCCTTCTAATTCACTATTATTGTGTGTCGCCTCCCAATAATTGCACAATCCTAAAGAATGTTTTGGTTCGAGAATAGATATCATTTGGATTTCCTTTCTTTGAAAATTATTTGGTACAATTTGTCTGCTAACTCATAAGCTGTTTGGGTGTCATTTTTCTCAAGTAATTCGGCGCCTAACACCCATACCGTATCGTCGACTAGATAGTTTTTCGATGTTGGTACGGTTAATTGATGAATTCTAGCAAATTCACAAACTTTTTCGTGTATTTCGTCAGTGATTTCTAATTGCGGGTTACCGTGATGTAGATTTCGGTCATTATATAAAAATAGTGTCTCAAGCGGTGTCATCAAAGAATGAATATCCATAAATCTTGGAACTGGAATATTCCCCAAACATAAATGACCTGAGCCACCGTAAACGTGACCCATTGGGAATGTTTGATTATTGTAAACGATTCGGTAATCAATATCAGTAGATACGACACCATTTTCAGTCATATTGCCCGCAAATACATATAGTGGCGGTATGATAGTTCTGCGAATATCTCCGTTAATATTCATACGGGCTGTATGCATTCCGATTTCGTAGGCTCTATCCCTTGACGAACTTAGTCGTGATAGTGCTAAATCGTGAACAGATTGGAATAACTCATCAGATAACTCATTAACTAGTTCCATTTGTGGCCCCCTTTTGATATTGATGCAAGATATTTAAGGCAATATCCTTGATATTTGATTGTATGGCTAGCTCAGCCATATTTAGGGGTACTGCATCGCTGTCAACTAATAGTTGTCCGTCGCGGATACGAATTGGTTTATTGTTGATATGACCAAAATGGTAGTCATTATTTCCCAATGTCGAATAACTATTCAGAGTCAATCTATCATCACCCAACACAACAGTGATTGGTTTACAAACGGTGTCTACAATCGTATCACCAAATTCAACAGAACCTTCATAAATCATAACGGTTTTATCAGAAACTGTCACAACCATTAATTTCTTGATGCCATCGACAATTTCTTCGACAGCGACAAATTCATCTGGCCTAGTGAATAAGGATGTTATCTCTTGAACAAAAATATGAATGTCATAACTCTTGTTGAGTATACGCTCTTGTTTGGTCATCTCATATAACTCTAGCATGCCGATATTTCTCCCTGTCAATTGGATGAAAACCGGTAAAAGTTCCGACAGCAAATAAAATTCTAATGTGTTGCCATTTTTTGCACCCACTAGAGTCGGACATTTTCGAACGACCAAAGGGTGATTCAAATCTTTAAATTTCTCTGTTTTTGATAATTTATCATACTGTACAATTTCCCTGACAAGATTATAAACGATTGTGGGTACATCATAATCTACCTTTTGTTTACGTTTCAAAATTTCCGCAATCATATCCATATGAATATTTCCCCCTCTCTTTTTGAATAAAAAATAAAATGCATTAGTATGTTCATTTTTCTACCAATGCATTTTATTATTATCTACGAAAATATTTACAATTATAATTGTTTGACAATCTTACTCAATGCGCCTTTGTAATCGCTATTGAAGATGATATGAATAGATGGTTCCATGCTACTACCATCTGGATATACTCCCCCAACTACAGTCAAGGCGTAACATGGGCTATCGAAATTGAGTAGAATATAATTACCGATTCTGTTAGCCATTGAAAAATTATCAAATTTTAGAACGCAATGATTCATTTTATTTGTATATGGTTCTGTTAATGGTTTTAGAATTTCGACTTTGAGATTCGCTCTTACACCGTCATAGCGTTCGCCAGAGCGGTCCATATGAGCGTATAAATTCTTAAGATGAATTTCATCGTTTATGGGTTTTGCTTTTAGATACATGGTTTGACCTCACAGTGATTAATTAAATTTTATTTATAAGTTGAGTTATTTTGACTAGTGTTATCATACGTGGCACTATTTGGTGCCGGACAATTTCGTAGATAAAAAAGGGTTTGGGACGATAGTCCCATTTTTCGCCAATTGCGTAGGCAATTGGCGAAAAAATATCATGGGGAAATATTTTCCTATTTATTTTTACGGTTTTGCAGGGTTACGGTAGTGATATTACCGTTAGTCGTTGCATGACCACCCGTTGGAATTTCGATTTGTTTTCCATTTTCGGTCATACCAACCCATGTCATTGTAACACTGTCCGGCACCAGATTGTCACCTGTATAATTTGGAACTACATACAAATCCAAATAATCATTTGGGTGCTTTTTCATCCAACTGTCCAGCTGTTGTTCGTAAAAAAGCATTCCGTCAGGATTTGTATCACTACTACCTTTTTTCTCAACACCTCGGTTGAGATAGGCAGTGGCGGTAACTAGATTTCGTGGGTCGGAATTAATTCCTGAGAATTGATAACCGACTAAGTGGGTACGGTCATTTGTTTTGTCCGCGTTTGACCAGCCTGCAGGATTGACATCGATACGAGTTGGTCGTTTTATACCGTTACTCCCCGGTTCTTGTGAATCTTTAACACGAATATGAGCGTAAGTAGCGCGTTTTAGGGAATCCAAATCACCCATGATGAAGGTGGCGCCAAATTTGACGCTACCTTCTGTCGTAGATGATTTTTCAGAACCTGTTAGTGGTTGATAGTCGCTAGAACTTGATTCAGAAATCGAAGAATTGGTTCCCTTAGCCGGTCCCAAATCGGCAGAACTATTGTCTCCCACGAGTTTATTATATTGTTCAGCAATGCGTTCACTTTTGGGCCATACTCCTTTTATTGCTTCAATAAATTGAGATGGTGTACTTGAATGAGTATAAATGGCGAATGCACAAGCTGTACAAAGTAATACTGTTATTATCCATCCAACTAATCCTCGGATGAATCCTTTTATCAAGCTGATAATAGCCAATACTACAAGTATAAATAGGATGATTAAAATCATATGAACCTTTCTGTGAACCCACGTTTATATTCTGATTATGGACGAGTTTGACTACTACTGCTATTCGGAGCTGTTTCAGATGATGAGGTTGATGGTGTAGTTGCCGTTGTTGATGATGATACAGTCGTGGATGATTGTGGTGTAGTAGTCTGAGCTGGTTGTGTTGTTTCATTTCTTGGAACTTCAATCGTTGTATTCTCCAATACAACTTCTGGTTTCAAATCAATTCTAACCCAATCATGACTATCTATCCTATTACCATTATACCTTATTTCTAAAACTTTGTCAGTATTTTTATGGTGACCATTTACCACCCATCCGTTTTTGATGACATCTTCTACTGTTTTCACACTTGATACTTGTACATAAATACCGCTCAATTTAGATGCGGCATCTTTAAACGCATCATATGAAATCTTTTCGTTATATGATTTGTTATTCTTAACGATATCATCTCTTTGTTTGTTGACAACATCAATAAATGAAGCGACCGCTGGGAATTCTTTTAATTCTGTGGCAGAGTCGAGAAGATGTGATAAATCTTGAACAGTCGGGTTGATTTCATAATTATCGCCTTTTATTTCACCATATTTTGGCAGTTCACTGTTAATAAACTGATTAAATTGGTCATATTTTGCAATAATCCCATTTAAAGTTTCAACCATGGATTTGTCAACTTCTCGATTATGCGCCAAAACCTCATTTGATAAGGATACGTAAATATCTTTTAATTTCTTAGAATCTGGCTGGGTATATGCGATTTTCAATAAATCATCATAATTCGAATAAAGTTCTAGTCGCATAACAGAATCATAAAGATGTCCATTTTCGATATTATATTTAGACAAAAAATCACGTGAGTTTTTGAGAACTTCACCGATATTGTCTGGTGTTTTCTTATTGGTTTCGATATATTTCAAAACACTATTGACACTATCGGACATTTGTACAAATAAATCGGTATCAACATTTGGATAATCTGATACATATTCGGGGTCGATATTTGCCATTTCGATATGGGAGCGTGAACTTGACCATTTCTTTGTACCTTCATAAAGGTTGAAAATGGAGAAAATGAATAGTAGCCCAACCCCCAGAAAGAGGGTTACGATAACTTTGTAGGTATTACTTAACCTGTGCCAACGACGTTCTTTTCGCTTGCGTGAACGTTCGACACGTCCTTCTGTAATTGTCATCATTCGTTCCCCTTTCCAGTGATATATTTGTAGACTGAATCTTTCAGAATTCCATCATTTTTAAAATCATCTGGTGATTGTTGGTATAATTCATATCCGTGTTTATCTGTAGAGCTGATTTTATCAAACCAATTTGCATCCACCTTAGTTTGTGGGACTAACCCCTTGATATTTGGGAACGTATTCAACTCGGGTACAGATGCTCCAATATTTGATGATATATCACCAGCATCAGTTATAGCATAGTGAGCTGATAAATCATTACCTGATAATTGTGTCACTGTTGACGGACGTTCCCAATTTTGTACAGACCTATCACCATTTAGATAAAGTTGCAATTCTTTACCTAATTTTTGCTGGCCCTTAAATGTATCTGGTATTTGTGGACTCGTATTTGGTTCATCATATCCCATCCAAACCGTTACGGCATAACCACCATTTGTAATGGACGCATACCACACGTCAGAACCACCTACCCCATACGGAGTGTTATTGTTCACACCACTTTCAAAAGCGACAGAACCAGTTTTACCAGCGTATCCTGAGTAGTTAGGAATATCAGCATGAACAGCTGACCCAATTCCTTGTTTCGGGACACCACGTAGCATTTGCGTAAGAACGTAGGCTACCGATTCATTCATTGCTTGACGACGTTCTGGTTCAATTTTTTTTGATGTACCGTCTACGAAGGTAATTGAATCAATAAATCTAGGTTTTGTGTAAATACCTTTATTGTTGACTGCATTGTAAGCAGCTGCAGATTGGAGTGGTGAAATATTGAGACCGATACCGTCGTTAGCAGAATATTCGTCCTTAGTGTCAAGCCCCAACCCATTCAAGAATGTTTTCATTCTGGCACTTCCCAAAATCTGGTCATCAATACGAGCTACTGGAGTGTTAAGAGACCATCGTAGGGCTTGTTGAGCGTCAATCATACCATATGTAGCTCCTGCGAAGTTTTTCATAACATAAGATGTTCCTGGGTAGGTATAGTTACTTGAATCAAAGCGTGAAGCTGTATTATATTTGTCACCAAAATATTGAAACAATGGGCCATATGCAGTGAATGGTTTCATGGAAGAACCAGATGAACGAGTTGTTTGGGTTGCATGGTTCCAATCAGATTGGCCACGACCCCCTACCATACCAACTACGACACCATCCGTATTCATGACGGCGACACCCACTTGTTGATTATCATCCAGATACTCAGCAGACATGACTTTATCACGAATTGCATTATACACATCTTTATCTAAATATGATTTTATAGATAAGGTCGTTTTTGATAAATCATAACCCAAGGATTTGGCTTCATTTAAAACCTCTTGGGTGTATTCGCGATAGGTGTCATTAATTTTTTTCTGAGCTGTTTGATAGTGATATCGCTCTGCAAGAGTTGATTTTAAATCAATTGCTGTTGCACTTTCTTTTTCCTCAGACGTGATTAATCCGGCATCTTCCCAGATGGACAAAATCAAATCTTTTCGGTCAAGACCATCATCTCCGTTATAGAGGTTATAGGTTGTTGGTGCCTGACCTAAACCTGCAATATATGCTAATTGTGCAATATTTTCTGGTGTTTTTTCTGACAATTGTTCTGGCGACTTATCGAAATAAACACGCATTGCAGCCTTGACACCAATAGTACCTTCACCAAGTTCCAATTTATTAATATAATAAGTCAGAATTTCTTCCTTACTAAGGTTGTGGTCCATTTGAATAGCTAAAAATAATTCATGAATCTTTCTGGTGATTGTATCATAGCCACGTCCACCATTGTAGTAAGTGTTTTTGATAAGTTGTTGTTCGATGGTGCTACCACCACGTCGGCCTATAATCCCCTGCAATACACCTTTTGGTGACCAGCCTGAGCTATACCAAAAATTAGCGTCTTCCACTGCGACTAAACCTTTGGTATATAATTCCGGCAACTCATCAAGTTTTGCTGGTTGAGCTATTTTTTTAGTATCAGCGTAAATAATATCACCGTTTTTATCAGTGATTGTGGTCACACCGTATGTATCCAAATATACCGTATCAATTGGCGGTAATGTCTTTAGTTTATTGTTAATGTAAAAGGCAAACCCACTAACACCTATGGCGCAAAGTAGTGATGATACAACGATAAACCATTTGAAGAATTTTTTCATTATAAATGTTATTTTCCTTTCTATCCGTACGATTGTTTCTATCATTATTATATCACGACCGATATCATATTGTCAATTATGGATGGCGACTAACCTGCAAAAATAATCCAATTGTGGTATAATAGAAATAGAAATAAATCATAAAGGAGGTCCGTTTATATGGACTATAAAAATCCCTTAATATTGACGTTGATGGATACCCCCTCACAACGGTCAACTAAAAATCCTAACCAATTTATAATAAATAGTAAATCCCCATGGAAAACATTCCAGTCTGAAATATCTCGTGCAGCCCAGGCGTCAAGCGGGTTTGATTATATTGCAGTGGGGTATGGACCACAAGGTCCTGATGAAAATAATCTTCGCGGACTCAATATCATGACGAATGAAATCTCTAAATTAGGAGACAAATACAAAGTACCCGTTATTTCTCGCTATGCTGACAAAGCATATCAAATCAACCTAAAATATGGTGACGGTAAACAGTACATGCCGAGCAATGAAGAGGTGCTCACCAAATATTATCAATTTGGTAACAATGATGTCTGGCAATATAATCAATCACAAGTTTGGAATCGACTAGCGAAAATCAATGGATTAAGCGATGGTCGATATGGGGCGAACCATCTTGGTGCACTAACAGCTCCGAGTCGTGGACTTACCAAAGATGATGTGAAAGATTTCTTCACACTCAGAGGCAATCAACCTATTATCCCAGCTCTAATGAATGATGATATGATTGGAATGCCCGGCATCAATGCAAAACAAACGACTGATAATTTCTATGTTGGTAAAAAATTAGTCAGCCATGGGGCAATTTCATTGTCTACTATAGGAAGTGGATATGTTATTCCAATGAAAAACAAAAATGGCGATATGGCCAAATTCCAAATTGGTGCAGATGTATCCGCCTATAATCTAACATTGAAAGCTAAGGCAGCTGACGGTGTATCCATTCAAAATTCGGAAATCTATGATAAGGATTCTAAACTTTTCAATTTCGAGTTTACGGATGGATACCCAACCATGCTACATGTCGTGCAAGCAAATAACGAAAAGGTTGTTTTTGAAGATTTGTTAGGTCAATTTGAGGCACCACTAAAAAATGATATTAAACCATTTTTGGTGGAACGCGGATATGCGATTCCAGAATTGATTGATACTTTGAAACCTCAACCAAAAGCGAAATACAACTGGCCGGCACCTGGTAACATGGTTGGTGTAGCGGAAAAAGGTGGCCTTGACGTTCCAAAATTGGTATCTCCTAGTTGTGCGGGGTTCATCCCTGTATACCCACCAGCAACACCTGAAGCGGGTTACACACTTCTTGTCGTAGAGGGTGCCCTCAAGGGTCAAATTGTTGCAAAATATCTTGAGCATAATAATACAGACCCAATTTCAAACCAAATTGCCAAAGATGGAAACGGTCTGATTGTAGCTCAAGTGCCGGGTGTTATTCGTAAATTTATAGAATCTACACGTGATATTTATGATACATTTAATATTCGTGACTCAGTTGTAGCCATGGATGCGGATGGTCGATATAATCGAAATGTTGCAAAGGGCATTGCTGATGCTGAAGAAATTTTGTCAGCGCAAGGACCTGTCAGAGTTATGTCATGGAATCCTGACCAAAAAGGGTTGGATGATGCGCTCATTGCATTCTCCAAACGAGAAATCACACTTGATGACCTGGGATTAACCTTTGGTACGGCAGATGAGTTATTTCCGCTTGCTCAAGCTACACCTCCAAATCCATATAGACTTGATGGTACTCGGGCAAATAAACTCGATTGGCAACTCGAATATGAAGACGATAAACAGCGTAGTGATACTGAAAAAGCAGCGATCATGAATAAATCTCGTGAGCGTGATGAACAATTACGACATGGTGGGATTACGGATGACGTACCACCCATTTATCAGGTGTCAAATGATGATTTAGAACGCATCTCCCAAAAACGAGAACAAGGTGAACTAACCGATGATGATATTAGAGCCTTTATGCAATCAATCTCAGAATTGACGAAGGATTTGCAAGACCGTGTATCGTCATTTGCTCAATAAGAAAAAAACCTCATCAATTGATGGGGTTTTAATATGTTTTGAATTCGGATTCGAAATAAGAAGCAACGTCAGATGAGACATCTGATGCATTTTGTATGGAGACTAATTTACCACGAACAATTCGACGTTTAGTGGCTGACATATCATTACATGTCACAAGTGTAATGATATTTTCTCCTGTTTCATCAAGAACCTCTACAGCCGTTGGTTCAACCAATGTTACAGATGTAATCTCATAGGCATAGACCTTGGATAAATCAGTGAGATAAATTTTCATACCTTCTTTTGCTCGAATAAGAGGTGCGAACAGGAGCGACTCATTATAGGCGTCTGAATAGTGACTAGCAAGTGTGTAGTTTCCAACCCCCATTTCTTGCCCCGGTTTCATCGTTGCGGCCCCAACCAACAAGTTGTCATCTGATACCCCTTTAACGATTGGTAGATTGATGTCGACATCTGGAATGGCGATTTCGCCAATCATAGGTGCTTTCGATTTGTTCTGTTGTGCGGCTAGAATTGTTTCAAGCGAAATGGAGTGCACTGCATCATAATCATAGGACGCATCTGAATTTTCGGCTGATTTTATCTCTTCTGGAGTTAGATTCTTCAATTCCGATTTGGTGGTTTCACTTTGTTGTTTCATCAACATTTGTTTAACCGGTTGTGTCACCAATAAAGCGATGCCTGCGATTAGTAAAATTGCAGACAAGATGTAGCGCACAATTTCAAGTTTACTGGTCTTCTTAACAGGTCGCTCTTTTTTATATAACATGGTTATCCCTCAACAATTGTGACCAGGTTTCCAACTCATAGAATTTTGTATCAGGGACCCATTTTGCTAACAATGTGTCAGTTTCAGTGATTTTGATTTGCTGGTCACCAATGTTTGCAATATAAACAAGTCCAACATGGACTTGTCCGACATCATTTGAATCGTCATTAACAAGTCCCACAAATCCAATTTCAATAGGTTCAACACCTATTTCTTCAAGTAATTCCCGTTTTGTATTCTCAAGAAATAGTGGATATCCAGATAAACCTTCAACAGGGTTCATATGACCCCCAACCCCGATAGATGACTTACTATGAAGTCTGGTTTCACCACCGCCGGATAATCTAGTATAAAGAAGTGTTTCGCCCTTATTATTTTTTACAACCACATAAGAAATGAGTTGTTTATAAGATGGGTCTTCTTCGACATCCCCACGGCATTTCACATCGAGATGCGCCAATGCCTTTGTTAATTTAGTATGGGACTCGATTACAGGGATAACACCAGTAAAGGGTTTATTGAACAAATCATTTGTTGGAACTACCAACACTAATTCATCATTTTTATCCATTAATAAAATTTCCTTTCGTATTAGAGTTCAGATAGAATCAACTGAGGTTTTATCCTACCCATGAATTCATTCTTTTTCAATTCACATTTGCACAAAATGATTCCGTCATTTCCTTCATCAATTCTAGTCTTCAATTTGTCAGCAAGTGGAATATCAAAGGTCAAAACCTCGACACCATTTATTTCGGCTTTAAAGGTTTTCCAAAATCCCAAATTGAGGTTGTGATTTTGAATTTCAAATGGGTCTAGTAAGAAAATAAATTCTGTTTCGGCTTCGAAACCTTTTCCAAATGGTTTTAGCATATCGAAGAATTCAATGACGTCCATTAAATGTTTGGCGAATTGAGCGTCTGATGATATATTCCAATGTAGGGTGTTCCCTGTATCGGAATTATCCACAAAACTAAAGGTCATACGGTTACGTGGTCGAGTATCAACCGGTTGACTCTCTGCGAGTTTCAAGACTTCTTGAACCACTTTATTCGTAGCTATATCAAATAAGTTACGGAATTTGTCTAAATCACGATAGTAGATAGCATATCCAGCAGCCTGTGCGTGACCACCACCACCTACAATAATACCAGGTGATTGTGCGTCTACCTCCGCAACAATATTCGGTAACGGAGCCAATTCAGTCGAACGAGCACTACCAGAAATAATGGTTTCTGGTGTTGCATTTTCAGGAATTGAGAATACAATTGTCGCTTTCTGACTACGCCCGACAAAATGACCAGCGACTAACCCAGCAATACCATGAGGTGCTGTGATATCGATGACATTTGAATAAATACCTAAGGTATCGGAATTTACTGATTGGATTGCCTCATCTCTCAATTTAGATTTTAGTTCGTTCTGACTCATCATTTCTTTGATATTGTCGGCACGAATAGAAGCATCATGGTGCGACAAACCTTTAAATGCAGTTTCCGGTGTAGCGACCACACGACGTGGTGCATTTAATAGTGGTGAAATATACCAACCGATTAACTGCTCATCACGTGGTAATGGTGCGGGTTTCTTACCGTCCTTTTTGCGCTTTTCATCTCGGTAATATTGCATTAAGGTAACGAGGTCAAATAGCCCACGCAATGGTGTATCATATCCAGGGACTCCGATTGGTGACAACGGTTTACCATCTTGAAATTGGTTCAAGGTTTTCACGGCCTCTCTCACCATAAAATGGTTTTCATCAAGGATTGGCATAACGTCAGAAACATTTGCAATTCCCGCAAAGACAATCAATTTATATACATCACCCACAACTTCTGGTTTGTATGTAGAGGCGTACGCCATCATAGCTTTCCAAGCAACCGCTGCCCCCGCATTACCCTTGAACGGGTATGTATCAGTTTGTACGTTTGGATTTACAATGACATCAGCGTTTGCGAGTTCTGATGAACCCAAGTGATGGTCAGTAACTAAAACTTCAATACCCAAATGTTTTGCATAAGCCACACCTTCATATGCGTTTGTTCCGTTATCAGCTGTCAAGATACAAGACGTATTCGGGAATTTTCTACGCATATCATCGATAGCGTTCACATTCAATCCATATCCGTCAATCATGCTTGGTATATAAATACGGTGATTGATGTTAAATAAGGATAATGCGGCTGTCAATACGCAGGCTGACATAATACCATCGGTATCGTAATCGGTGTCTACAATTAACAATCGAGTTGAGTTTTTATCTTGAGAACATTTGAATTGATAAAGTTTCTCAACCAACACCTTCATGTTGGTATATAAAAATGGGTCATGCAAGGCGGATTCGGGAGTTGCAAAAATAATATTTTCTAATTCTGATTTACTCCATGATAGGGCGTCCAGAATTCGTTGAACGATTTTATCTTTCATATGCACCACCTTGCTTTTGAATTGTTTGTTTGAACTCATCTTCAAACCCTTTTATAATATCTTCACGACAAATGGTCAAGTCTCCGCCTTGGGCTGCGTAACGATTATTTTTGGCAAGAACAATTTTTTGATAAACATTTCGAACCAAACCACCATTACCACCGTTTGTTACACGTCCATTTGCGTCTGGATGTGATAAGTTTAAATCTACTAATTTTGTAAATAAACCTTGGATAATGCGTGGGTCAACATCAGGTGCATATTCGTCCTCTGCCTTTTTGCGAACGAGTTCAAAAATACGAGCCATTTCCTCAGGTGAGTAATCTTCAAATTCAATCCATTGGAATCGTCGACCCAACCCGGGGTTTGACGCAATAAACTGACGCATTTCTTTTGAGTATCCGGCAGCAATCACTACAAGATTATCACGGTGGTCTTCCATATATCGGATAAGAACTGAAATGGCGTCATCGTTGAAGGTATTCTGTCCATCTTTAACCGCTAACTGGTAGGCCTCGTCAATAAATAGTACACCACCCAATGCTTGGTCTAAGATTTTGCGCACGTTTTCCCCTGTTTGGCCAACATAACCCTTGATGAGGGTATCGCTGGTAGCTTTGGTACATTTATTTTCAGGTATTGCACCTACTTCAAATAAGGCTTGGGCTACAATATCCGCGACTGTGGTTTTCCCTGTACCTGGGTCACCCGCAAAAATCATATGGTTTGAGAAGTCTTTTCCACCACCTAGGTTAATGGTGTTCATCAAACTATCGATTGATTGTTTGACATTATTTAGACCAATCAATTCATGGAGTTTTTCCATAGCGCTCTTATATTGGGCATTACTGTTGATATCACTTTGCACAACTTGGAAACTGGAATCGTCAATGTTCCAATAATTCTGGTCCTTTGTATTTTTGAATGCGATAGATGATTTCACGGCGTGGTGCCCAGTATTTTGATTTGGGCAATTGGTATTGGTAATATTAATATTGGCGTTAGCAAAATAAAATCCCAATGTGTCATCATCTATTTCATCAGATTGATAATTGTTGATATTGATTTTACCAGTCCCATATACATGGTAGCTATTATTGGTGGTGCTAGCTAGTGGGCCGCGAGCGGGTTCTTTCTTCAAATCTTTTTCACGAATGACAAACGATTTGAAAATTTCTGGAATCTCACCATTTAGTAAAATGTTATTGAGTCGCGCGTCTTGAAGGCGTACAAATTTTCCAATTTCTGAGTTATTCATATCAACGTCATAAAAAGTGGACGACCATACTGAGCCCCCATTTACAGTCGAAGGTCCTTTAACCAAAGAAGATTCTGTTCGGTCAGATGTTTCAATATGAGGCCCATAATAAGAATAAAATGTGCAGTCATCAAAGGTTGTCTGTGCATCTTCGTCTGATGTTAACCCTGTTAATACACAATGTTCAAAAATGTGTGAACCCTTACGCAAGAAAATAACAGGGTAAAACGCCATAACTGGGCCAATAATTTTAATGGTGACATTACTAGCTGTAATATTGGCATCACCAACTAAGGCATTAGCTCGTCCACCCACTAAAAAATTAATGTCTTCCAAAATGACGGGACTCTCAATTGATACCCCTAATGTTCCGGGTTTCACTGTCCATTTGTTACCATTCCCCTTGATTGTTACAGGCTTTTTGATGGTGACTGATTCATCAATTGATTTGTGTAAAACAATGGTATCATCAACTGATGCCGATTTTAAGGCTTCGGAGATAGTTTTTGTACGGTGGATTGGGTTCAATCCACCAACATGATAAGTTGTCATAGGATTACCTTTCACAAGTTATTGTTGAAACGATGAACCATTTCTTTATCGAAGGCAACCATAAAACGGTCGGTCGTAAAATAAACATCTACAAACTCTTCCAACCCTGGTATTTTGGTTGCGAAATCTGCAATTCGCCATGGTTTGACCGGGATGGGTTGATTGACAGTGAATGTCAATGTGGTCAATCCATTTTCACGTGTTTGCGTCACACGGTCAAATACCAAATGTTCTTTTTGGTTGTCAGTTAACAAAACATCTAATTCTGTCACATGGACGGGTTTACCGTAGCAACGAATGATTAATTTTGTAATCATTAATTTTTCATCCTTTCTAATTTATTGTATCACAAAACAGTTAAAAAAACAACTATAGCAAGGTTCGACCCTTGCTATAGCAACATATATTTTTCGGTCGTTCGTTTATAAGGAATCGACCAAATTCCATATAACCCAATACTCATCAAATTGAGAATATCATGGGCTAAAAATTTCAAAGTATAGGTGGTGAGTTGTTTGACATCTGCAAACGTTCTTGGTCTAGATTGTCGATAGGCCTGTTTCAAATCAAGGGTTTTCAAAGTTTCGTGTGTCAATCCAAAATGTGCAATTCTCTGACAAATGTACATAATAATGGCGAACAAAACCCATATGCGACCAAGGAACAAAGACTTGCTTAATGCAACGGATAATGACATCCCAATCATAGCTATTAATACATAAAAGAACAATCTAATCCCACGCACTAAATAGTGCCAAAATGGAATAATTGTTTGCTCATAAATTGACCTATCTAAATAGAAATCAGCCAACATCCTTCCAAATAAAATGACCATAATGGTTAACAGATAATCGGATAGATTTGTTGTGTTAGCGCCGTAATCGTTGTGTACGTAATCGAAGGCTAATGAATGCATGAGTAGGTACACTGTCACCATCAAGGTTGTTGTCATGATAGCTCTGAATATGGCTGCTATAAATACGGACTTATGAGTTTTTAGAAATTGTCTCGCGTCTCGTTTTGATTCAGAAACTGACTTCCATTGTTTGTCGTAAATCATTAATAGCCTCCGTATGAATAAGTACCCCATTTACGCAACAATTGGTGCACACTGCCACCGAATCGATTATTGATTTGTTTGTTGACAAAATTTCGATGACTTGCTGGTGTATCGATACCAGCATACCCATCACCTGTTTGACCAAATCCGGCGCCTTCGATTCTGTGAATGACATGGATAGCTTCCGCGGTTGAAAGTTGGTCAATTTTTGCATCAATACCACTTGCGTGATATCCTGCACCATTGCTATGGCCAGGAATTGATAATAGGTCATTAATAACCGATTGGGCTAGTGAAGATGCTGTCTCAATCAACAAACCATCAGACCCGAATTGAATACCATCATATGTCGGTGCTGGTTCTTCAGATACAGTTGCGGTTTCTGTCGAATTCGCTTTAGTATCAGTTGTGGTTTCTGCTGCGGTTGCCGTTTCTTTGGCGTCAGTTTTTGTATCTGTAGCTTTTGGTTCCGTTGAAGTTGTCGCAGAACCTGTTGTTGCGCTTGTTGCTACTTCGGGTTGGGGATGATTGTTAACTTCTAAAATTTTCTTGGCAATAGACTTTTGCCTTGATTGTAAAAGTTGCATCAAATCATCTAATCGGTAACCCGTAGCAGAAACTTTTTCAATCGGTAGTTCATTAGTATTCTGCTCAATTGTTTGGATAATAGAGCGCAAATCAAACCCATCAGCTTGTACATTTGGTGTGATGATAGCTGAACCGCCCAAAACTAATAGCGATAGTGCCGAGAGTGTTGCGACGTGATGTTTTGTTAAAAATTTCAAAAATTATCCTCCGATTCCTAGTAACCAAATAATGGATACAATAATAGCGATAGTTTTCCAAATCCAACTACCTGGGACACCAAAGAATGTTTGTCCCACTTTGTAGATTGGTTGAAAAATAAATCTATGACCCTTGACGACAGAAGCACCATTCCCATAGTCTTTATACCGTTGAAGTGGGTAGAACCAGGCAATCCCACTAGTTGAAAAAGCATCAGCGATTAGGTGGCTAAGATATCCGACAATAAATCCAAATGCAAAGGGTAAGATGATGGCATGTGTCATCTGTACACCGCCTAAGTTTGCAACTTCCAACCATTTGAAAATTCCAATAAATATGAGTAGCATCCAAACAGTATGGGTAAATCCACGGTGTCGAATTGGGAGATTGCGGTCGATATCCGGATATGATGAACCAAATATGGCACCAAGAATGAGTAAAAATACTGCAAAAGTGTGAATCATCGGGGTATTCGACATCGAGAAAATATCATGAATTTCGATGTTGTGATTTGTTTGCCCAATATCTGGTATGAAGACACGTGTAATATCCATACCAGTTGTAGCATGATAGATGAGCCCTGAGGTGGCCATAGTTGTCACCCCAAACGCTCGGTGTGTTTTTCCAAGCATGATTAACCTTTCCGAGCTTCTCTCAATTTCATTCGAACTGCACGGTCAACACGATTGTTACGGTCATTTTTGTCATGGCCTTTTACGAATGTCACAATCGAATTGTTTCGTTCAACTAAATCAATAACCGTTTTCCAAAGCTCTTTATATTTCTTAATCTTCCATAGTTTATTCAATACATTTACAACATATAAAGAATCTGTATAAATGTGCACTTGTTTATCGGGAAAAAGAGACACGGCCATCGCAACAGCTAGTAATTCTGCTTGAGCTGAATAAATTCCTCTGATTACACGGAAATCTTCCTGTATCATTTGGTCATCTTTGTAAGCCATCATACCGATAACTGCGTGTAGTCCATCTGCGGACGCATCTGTGTAAATTTCAATCATGCATTCACCACTTTCTGAATGCGTTCGTAGATATTACTTGGAGAATTTGACAATGGATTTCCGTCTTTATCCCCGATTGTATACACTGCCTCATGCAATGCACCATTCTCATCCACTTTTACAATGGAGCCATAATGGTCAATTTGTACATCGAATTTTTCAGAGACTGGTGTGTGTTTTTGAACATCAACAGTCTTAATTTTTTTACTGAAGTGAGTTCTATTGTATAAATTTACAGCACGCAACATATTTGACTGACTAGCGTTGCAATAAGCGCAATCAGTGTTGTAAACGACGTATGTTGTCCCTGGTTCTAATGAATCTTTCGTACTGACACCAGTCGTTTCAATGGGTGACATCAATCCCCATACAAACGTGATAACATTAATAACCATAATCAACAACAAAGGTATTAGCGCAACATAACTAATGATGATAGTGTTCTTTGACAAATCTCCTCGACGGTCATAAAGTAATTTGAGAGCTTTACTACCTTCCCAAATAACACCTACAGTCACACCGATATAAAATGTATAAGTTAATAACCCAGCGGTATATGTTTTATTGAAAATTGTTATTGCAATGGTTGAAATGATTAATAAAATTGTCCATTTCCAATTACTTAGCGTTTTCAACATTGTCTAGTCCTCCTGATTCTGTATCTTGTAAATTTGGATTTGTTACTAAATCAGATGTACCGTCAAGGGCTACACGAACGACATGTGGTTCCGCATTCACGGCTTCTTCAACAAGTGTTGAATCCCCCATATAATATCGCGCAGCGTTGGCCATAAAACGAGGTAGATAAATTCGTACAAATTGTTCCTGTTTGACTGGATTATCTGGGTAAATATGTTGTGCCATTGGTTTTACGACTTGATTGACCAATAGATGGGCGTACACTTGCGTCAAATCATAAATTTCCAAATCGGATACATTCACTTGCGATAATAAATTATCCGCGGTTTGAATGATAGTTGTGATAAGTTCTGATTTATCGACAGTGTTTGGTTTCAAAACCTCTAGCAAATAGGCTCCGTTATCATTACGGAAGATATAAAAACCATCGTTAAAGGTTCTATCAAAAGCTGTCACAACCATCCCTCTTTCGGTTCGAATACGATTACCCTCAGCATGAGCGACAAACTGATATCCCAATGACGGAATAATCTCGTCCAATGAAGATTCTTCGAAGGTCATCAAGTGTAATTCAAGTTCATTCAAATTATTTTGAATAGTATCAAACTCTTCATCATTTAAAATATATGTTAGTGGTTGGATTTTATTGTCCATAACTACCACCTTTCTAATTTTGTTCTTCCTATATTATATCATATTCGTCACAAATTGCAATGTTCGAACTCGGACGAAAAAAATGTAGTCAAAAAAAGAAAAGAGAAGAGGTTTCCCTCTTCTCTATAAAATTATCCACGTTTACGACGGATAAGGCCAAATCCAGCGCCCAATCCAACAAATCCTGCTAGAATTGTTGCAAGTGAGTTAGTAGTACCAGTATTTGGTAATTCTGCGCGACGTTCACCGCGTGTGCCTGCAAAGTAATCGTTTGAGATTTTGTAAGTATGACTTACCGCATTACCTTGAGTTTTCCATCCATCTGCTACATGAACATCCAATGATTGTGTACCAATTGATTCTGATGGTTGGTCAGCAACTACTGATGGTCGGTCATAGTGAGTTGTGTTGACATTAACTGTCAATACAGGTAGTTCATCCACAACAGGGGCAACTGTTGGGGTTGCACCGATACCATCTTTATTTTGAGTTACTTTGTAACCGTTCAATTCGGCATTCAAATCAAAAGCTGGGCGTTCTTCTACACTAGGTGTAGTAGTTGTAGTTGCACCAATACCATCTTTATTTTGAGTTACTTTGTAACCGTTCAATTCGGCATTCAAATCAAAAGCTGGACGTTCTTCAACAATAGGCGCAGTAGTTGTAGTTGCACCAATACCATCAGCATTTTGAGTTACTTTGTAACCGTTCAATTCGGCATTCAAATCAAAAGCTGGGCGTTCTGTTGGTGTTACGGTTGGTGTTTCACGAGGAACTGCAGAAACAGTACCTGTCCCATCTTGATAGACTGCAAGAGCTTTGTCAATTGCAAGAATGTCTGTCAAGCGTTGAACATCTGATTTAGCATTAGAAAGTGCTTTTTGCGCTTGTGTGAGAGCGACTTTTGCATCTGCCACACGTTGGTCAGCATTCACTTTATCTTGTTCAGCCTGAGTTAATTTAGTAGTCAAATTACTCAATTGACCTTGCAAACGTGCTGCATCATCACGAGTTGTAGTCGCTTTGTCAATTTCACGTTGAACAGCCTCTAGGCGATTAGTCAAATGGTTGACATAGTTTGTAGCATTCTCAGCTGCGACTTTCTTTTCTTCAAGAGTTGTCGCTGTTGCTTTTTCTGCCAATTTAGCTGTCGCAAGAGTTGCAGTTGCATTGTTCAACTCAGCTGTCGCATTCGCAATAGCTGCTGCACGTTGTTCTTCGTTACGTGTAGCCGCTGATAATTTATCAGACAACTCGGTTTGACGTGCTACGAGTGCGTTTCGTTCATCTTCTTGACGAGCTTTTTGGGATTTGAGTTCGTTCAATTCGCGGACTAGAGCACTGTTATCACCTTCTTGTTTGTGAGTTACAAACACAAAGTGATGGTCTGCGATGAATTTCATTTTGCGACCGTAGAAGGTTGGGTTAAGTGCGTCATCCTTGAAGTTATGAATGTTATCCCAATACTTTTTGCTAGATTCACTTTCTTTTTCAAGATAAGTTGTCCCATCTTCATCAGTAGAATAAACATTACCAGTATGCGCATTATTTTCAAATGCGGCATAACGGGATACATTATTTTTACCTACAATGTTAGCAAGGGCAAGTCCCATTTTACCACCCATTGGTGCAAGGAGAGCACGACGGTGACCATGGTTAGCACCTGATACATTACGGTAATCATCATACCATGTGCGCAACATATCGTAAGCCAATGTTTCGTTTGTCACAATGCGATTGAAATTGATGTATCCATCTTCGGAAGATACAAATTCTCCGAAACCATTGACGATATTTTCAAAACCTTTATCATTCTTGTTGCCTGGCGCAGTCAATTCTGTTTTATGACTTAACACATTGTTACGTTGCATTTCATTAGCACGTTGTTGGGCGTAATTCAAGTAATCTTCATCCACTGTCATATTACCAGCGACACCATTTGCTTCACGCAACTCATTAAGCAATTTGACAAAGGCTTGTGACAATCCACGGTTATCCACTTTATAGCGGAATACTGGGCGCTTCTTGAATGTGTGAGTCGCAAAATCATACGGAGCTTTACGATAGTCTTCAAGTGCTTTTTGGAAGTCCAACATGTCTTGAGTCGCTTCGATTTCTACAATTTTGACACCTTGGAAGTTAACAGGTTCCATTGTTGGGTTGCCCGCAGCATCTTTCGGAGCGTTATCACGATTGTGCGCGTAGTCCATTAGGTTGTCATGAGCGACGGCATTACGTTCAGATGGATTCAAATCAATCGTTTTGATGACTGGTTTGTAGTTATCCACTTCTTGCTGTTTAGCATCAACACGACTGCTAGTAGCAGCGATTTGCGCAGATTTTTCAGTCACTTGGGTAGTAACGTTATCCAATTCTGTTTGGATTTCTTTAGGGTCTTGAGTGACTGTTGCAGTTGCTCGGTCCAAAGCAGTCTTCTTGTCTTCAACTGTTTTCTCAGCCGTTTTGACAGCACTTACAGCGTCATCATGAGCTTGTTGAGCGTCTGCAACTTCACCTTTTGTTGTTTGTTCAGCTGCTTGCGCATTTGAAAGTTCTGCGTTGAGTTCTGATTTTTGCTCAGTTTTAGCATCGATTACCTTGTTTTGCTCTTCAACAATCGCATTAGCATTTTGTGCAGTTTTGATATCTTCTTTGATATTTTCAACTGTTTTGACAGCGGTTGACTGTTGGTTTTCTGCAGTTTTTACAGCTTCAACTTTTTGGTCGACTGTTGCTTGCGCAGATTTGGCAACCTCTTGAGCTTTGGACAAATCTTGGCTTGTCACTGGCGTTTTTGAAACTGTAGTTGATTTAGCAGGTTGTGAAATCTCAGCCGCTTTGACCTGACCTTGTACATTACCGGCAGCCGCAGTAGCCGCTAAAAATGCAGCACCCATTGAAATTGTTTTCATTGTTTTACTCATAAATATTACCTCTTTTATAATTTATTTTTTTATCATGAATGAATTAGGGTTTCGGGACGACGTCCCGTTCTGGTTGATTTGCGTATGCAAATCAACTAAAGTAGTTGTCAGTCATTTAACCCCTCATCAAACATGCTGTTTATTTCATGTATGAATTAGGGTTTCGGGACGACGTCCCGTTGTGGTTCATTTGCGTAGGCAAATGAACTAAGTCAAAATCCACTAATTTGATAGCACCGTATGGCGCTATCAAATTCATAGATAGAAATGGGTTTCGGGCGGATAGCCCGTTTTTGAACCATTTGCGTATGCAAATGGTTTTTATTCCAGAGGTTTTGGTTGAGTTGCCAATGAAACAGTTGGTAATTTGCTATTTTTACCGTCTACAACTGAGACCAAGTTGTGCTTTGGATGATAGAAAGCTCTGACACCACCACCTGTTTTACCTTGTTTTGAAATGTCAGATACCTTGATACGTTTGACAGTGTTTGTATCAAATGTTGCAAGTAATGTATCCGATACTGGTGCGATATAAATTGATTGACAACCATCCTTATCACATTTGATAGACGTTCGTTTAGTCTTAACTTCAAATTGCGAACCGTCTACTCGTTTTGCAGTTCCGTCAGAATGGACGAATACCAATTCTTGGGTCAGTAAGTCTTTGTATGATGTGACATAAAGACCGTCGGGCTTGCCACTTTCCATGGCCCAGTCAAATGTCAAAGTACCGTCTTTATCAAACACGCACCACGCATTTGGGTCATCAGATGGAATATCGTCAATAATCTCAGTAGATGCGTCAAATGATATTTCATAATGGTCGGACGGCTTGAAACACTTAACACCGGAACCTGCAATTTTTTGTGTTTTGACTTTAGATAACGGAATAGTTTGACCGTTAACCGTTACCGTCGTTGCGGTATCCGGTATAGAGACATAGGCAGCTAATTTTTGACCACTCTTAATCTTTCCGGATGATACCTTTGTCGATTTGGTAGTGGTCATAAAGGCTGACATATTCATTTTCTTAGCACTACCATCATCGTAGATAAACAACCCTTGTTTGGTTTCTGGAAGTGTCACAAAACCAACGAATTCCACACCTGGTAATAGTTGATTTGACAACACACCACGACCAGTGGTTGGTTGCACATTGGATAGATGAATATTCCAAAGAATACCATCAGAACCAAAAATACCCAATCGAGATTTGTTGGTTGTTCTAGTAGCCTCAGGGAATATTTTCTCTTGTATACGAATATAATTATATTGGTCTACATTCACAAACATTGGTGATTCGGGTACTTCAATTTTGGATGCAGTTGCGAAATTAGCGTCAATAATATCTGTCTTACGAGGTTTATTACTAATCTTCTTAATCGACTCGTGATGTCTAATGATTTCATTTCGTCGTTTTAACTCTGAGTCGAGCATGGACTGTGTGAATGTGAGTTCTTTTTGAAGTTTTTTACCCTCATCAATAATTGCCTGCATATCCATTTTACTAATACGGTAAATAGGTAATGCAGCAATGTCCTGTGCTTGCAATTCGGTAAAACGAAACTCGGATACAACCTTGTGACATTCTCGAGGCAACCCTTTTGGTTTTTGTCCGGTTTGTAAGATGGTTTCTAATTCAGGACGACCTGATGATAACTTGGCACATGCGATTACTTCATTAATAACCTTTTGTAAGATAATGCGACCAGAAAGGATTTCCATACGCTTGAGAATGCGAGCCTTTTCTTTTTCATACTTTGCAACGAGTAGTTGTTGCTGATAGGCGACATATTCATGCAGATAGTGTTTGAGGCTATATTGGGAGATGACACCATCATTCAATGCAATAAAATTATATGGCATGGTATCTTCAAGACCAGTGAGGGCGTATAGTTGCATCTCAACCTGTTTGGGGTCGACACCAGCGCGCAACGAAATTTTAATATCGATACCATCCTTACCTGAATGGTTATCGACTTTTGCAATTTCTGGTATTTTTGGTGGCGTCTTTTTACCCTGTTTATTGACAGTTTCAAGCGACGCAATAGTAATGTTGGTAATTAAATCATCAACACCGCCAGAACGCGTGAACGGAACCTCATATACGTGCAAGGCATGTTCATCCTTGTCATATCGCATACGACCACGAATGCGCAATCTACCCTTACCGGTCTCGTAAGCGGATAACAATTCACTCTTGTTGATAATAACACCACCAGTCGGGAAATCTGGCCCTTTTAGAATTTCAAGCAATTCTTCTGTGGTTGATTTGGGTTTCCTCAAATAATGAATGACTGTATCCATCAACTCGACTGTATTATGTGTTGGGATAGAACATGCAATACCAACAGCAATACCTGTGGCACCATTCATGAGTAGCACTGGTATTTGGGCGGGTAAGATGGTCGGCATTTTCTCCGTTTCATCATAATTCCATTCGTATGGCACGATATCAGGAGATAGTAACGTTCCCATGGAGTCACCAATCGGTGTTGTTTTACTTTCGATATACCGTTGATGAGCGGGTGGGTCACCATAAATTGAACCATTGTTACCTTTTATACTCACAAGTGGTTCTTGGTTTTTCCATTCTTGGGACATGTTGGCAATGGCGTCGGCAACAGCTGTGTCGCCGTGAGGATGCCATTTACCAATTATATTACCCGTCAATCTTGCAACTTTCACATTTGAACGTTTAGAGGTTGCGCCAGATTCGAAATATTCATTGAGTGATAGTCGTTGCACTGGTTTCAATCCGTCTCGGATGTCAGGGATGGCCCGATTTTTTACCACTTCCATACCGTAATCGACAAAATTATCGGCGAAAACTACGGACAAATTTATTTTGTTTGATTGTTCTGTCACGGGTTCCCCTTTCTAATCCTGAATAAAATACGCTCGACGCGCTGCGACATCGTTGCCCATTAGTTGCTTAATAACACGATTTAATTCGTTTATGTCATCAACATGACATTGAGATAATTTACGAGTATTTGGTGCCAAAATAGTTGTTATAACTTGATGAGTTTCCAATTCTCCCAACCCTTTGTTGCGGTGGACCTTCTTAATTGTTGTACGGTGCTTATCAACAAAGGTTTGTTGCGAAGCGTCATCGTACATGTAATACTCTCTACCATTTTTCATTTCATTTACAAATAATGGCGTCTCAAGGATATACACATGGCCACGTAAAATAAGTTCGGGAGCATATTTCGCAATAAGGGTAATGATGAGTGTTCGAATATGCAATCCGTCCACGTCCTGGTCAGTTGCGATGATAATTTTATGATATTTTAATTTGGTAATATCAAAATTAGCACCAAAACCACAACCTAAAGCGGCAAAGAAGGTCGAAATCTCCGCGTTTGCTAAGGCCTTTTCGAGAGTTGATTTTTCAACATTTAGCACTTTACCGCGAAGTGGCAAAATTGCCTGAAAACTTGGGTCCCGGTTAGATTTGATAGAACCACCTGCCGAATCGCCTTCGACGAGGAATAATTCGTTCTCTTCGGGATTTTTACCCTTAGCTGCCGCCAATTTACTAGATGTGTATAATTTTGCATCCTTCTCATCAATCTTAACGTTCTCATCAATCTCTTTGGATTTTTCCCAAAGTTCCTTGATGATATCACTTATGACGGCTTGAACGACTGCAATTTGGCGGTCAAATCCAGTGACGCCATTTGAGAATACCGCATCCGCTACAAATTTTGTAACTTCCTCAGATACCAATTTATCCTTTGTTTGTGGTTGGATTTCCGGGTCATCATGTTTGAGGTCGATGATGGCATAAAATCGGTCTTCTACGTGTTTTCTCTTCATCAATTTGTCAATTGGTGTGTTGTTATTGACCTTGTTGATGAGCGCAATGCGTGATTTATTAGCATTATCGATTTCTGACTTGAATGTCTTATAATAATGACGTAATAACATCAAGCACCCATTATAAAACCCGGTTTCGTGTGTACCACCTAATTTATTATATGTAGTATTGGTAAAGGCCAGAACTTTACCATTTCCTTTTTTGGATAGTCCCATGGCTAAATTTAAACGCATTTGGACAGTGCTACCCATAACCACTTCTTCACCATCTGCAGTGATGACTACTGGTTTTCCTACTAAGTCATTTTTATCATCTTCGGTCGCAATGATGCGCAAATAATCAATGAGTCCATTGTTAGAATGATAGACAATTGTTTCATCATCGCGTTCGTTATTAAAAATGAGGGTTGAACCAGGATGTAAGTACTGCATCTGGTTGAAATACCGTTTCAATGTAGGTACTGAAATTTTTGTCACACGAAAGAATGTACTATCAGGTTTGAAATGAATTAGAGTACCAGTATGTCCTTTTTGTGGTGGTGACACAGGCAACCCACCTTTAATCAATTTTTCAACTGGTATACCACCGTTTTCATATCTATCATGGTAAATTCCGTCTTCTTTATAAATTGTAACATCAAAAAATTCTGAAGTAAAGTTTGTAGCAGCTGCCCCTGTACCGTTTAGACCTGCAGAAAACTGACTACCATTCGCCTTACGATTGGCTCGCATTTTACCACCAGCACCGATACGGGTGAATGCCAACCGCTCTTCGATTTGTCCGGGGTTAGCCTTACTCTCGTATGGTGAAATACCACGGCCATAATCCTCAACCGATACTGAGTCGTCCTCATGTAGGGTCACAATAATTGGGTCATCTGGATTTTTGTAATTTGCGTATTCATCATATGCGTTGTCGATGACTTCGCGCACAATGGTTTCAAGCCCTAATGTGCTTGTATCCCCAATATACATACCGGGGCGCTCCCGAACCTTTTCACGGTCCGAAAGTACAATAATTGTATCTTCTGTCATTTGTCTTGAATCCTTTCAACGTCTAGTATATCACAAAAAAGACAATAAGAAAAGACCTTACGGTCATTTCTTATTGTTGACTTTCTAATAATTTAACAACGTCGTCAAGGGCTTTTAGGCCATCATCTGTGTCTTTTGATTCTGATTTGTCATCAACAAATGATGCAAATCGCAAATCTACGGCGTCGAGTCTTGCCGCCATTAGTGAATTTGCAGTTGATAGTTGTTCAAATGAATCTGAATTTTTAACAATAGAGTTAGTCAAAGTTGTTACGTCTGTTTGCATAGTGCTCAACGTTTCAATAAGTGTCTTCATCAATTTTAGTTGATTCATACTATCTAATTTTGTTTCAATAGTATCTTGATTTTTAGACATTGTTTCAAAGAAACTTTGACGGAATTCGTCAAGTGATGCGGATACTTCATCAGCGGTTTCATCGCTTGAAATGACATCGATTAATCGATTCAATTTATCATCAAAATTATCTCGCATGACCGTGAATAATCGGTCATGAGCGTCTTTGGATTCTTTCTCAATTGAATCTAAACTATTAGCCAATGTCGACTCGATAGCGATTTGTCTAGCTGTAACCGTTTCCAAATCATTCTGGACTTTGTTAACCAATCCTTCGAGGTCATCTAACCGTTTTGTTTGTATTTTTTGGTCATCTCGTACAGCAATAAGGGTCTTAGCGACCCCCGTAACTGCTGTCAAAATACTTGATAATAACGTTGTGTCTTTATCATTCATTAATCATCACCTCCGAACAAACGAGAGAAGAATCCTTTTCTAGGTTGTTCACTGTCCCCATTCGAATCATTCTCTACAACTGAATGTTCTTTTGGCGCGTCGTCAGGGAGTGTCACAATGATTGAAGTCGGCTCAGCAACTTTTTCCTTCTCCATTGGTTCACTCTCTTCAGATTCAGTGATTGATTCTACATCATCAGAGCTTTCATCACCAACAACCCCTTGCATAGTTTGTTGATATTTGTCATGCAACTCGTTCATTAGATGAGCGATATCGGTGCTTGCCATTTGATTAAATGACTCTTCGATATCACGCGCGCTAGGCCCTGTATAAAGAGGGGAAATTTGACAAACTTTATCATCAATTGATTTAAGAGTTTCACGTAATGTCTTAACCGTGTTATGGAATAGTTCATTCAAATCACCAATGGTTTCTTGTTGATTTGATAGGTTGTCCATAGATTCACTCATATTGGCTAACTCGATATCCATTTTCTCACGTGATGCATTGATATCAGAAAGAAATGTTTCCATCTTACTATCAATATGCATAACCCCTTGTTCGATATCTGACAAATCAACCTGTTTGATATGGTCATCCAATTTTTGAGATGCATCAGCCACGGAATCGGCTAAGTTATCCATCTGAACCGTTGTCACGATTTGTTGACGATTCAATTCTTCTAAGGCGTTTTGTCGTGATTCAGACAAAGATTGGTCGATGCTATCCGTTTGGTCCAACAACTGACCCAATTGCTCTAGAACCAATGCGTGCTGGTTTTTCAAATCTTGATATTGATTAACCAGATGTTCACGACCCTCAGAAATTGATTCGGTATCGATTTTCAATACGTCAGCGTGATAATCACTAACGGCATTAAGAAGTGATTCAATATTATCCTTCACCTTTGATTGGATAACACCTACAACGTCTACCTTCTTGCTCGTGAGGCGAACTTCATGTTGTAATTGAATTGTATCATTTGATAATTTCTTCATATCGCTCATATTATTCACCTCCAATTGTTTGTTGTTCACTGATTGCCAACAAGGCATCTAATCGAGCCTCCATCAAATTCATATGTTGAATAACTTCTGTAATTAATTGCTTGTTATTTTCTGTATCATTTGTTGCTGATGCAAATAATTCTGACAAGGTGTCTAACTTGTGATGCAAGGTTTGCACACGTTCTCGTTGAGTGGCGTCATAATTTGCACATTCGAGACTCACTCGCTCAAGTGTTTGGTCGACTGCAACAATCGATTCCGTTAGCGAAGCAACACGATTTTGATATTGAGGGTCGAGGAGAACTTCTTTCAAATCAATAAGAGCTGAGGTCAAATCGGTAATACGTGTAGTATATCCTTCATAAACTTCACTAATTCGAGCAACAATTGTATCCTTATCGGCTGCGTGCAACGACGCAACTTCTTCTAGTTTTTTAGAAAAATCGTTTTTCAATGAATGAATGACATCATCGTTGATTTTACCATCATCTGATAATTCAGATAGTTGTGATAGGGATTCAAGAATCGCACGTTGGTTTTCTAACACATTTGATAACTGTGTTTTAGTGTCACCCATTTTTTCTTGTGTGTCGGTAGCAATTAGTGATACCGCAAGGGAGTTTTCACCAATATTTACCAATTGTTTTGAAATGTCATTAAGGTTATCAAGTTCTTTACTAATCATTTCATTCAAAATGGGTAGCATAACCTGTGTATCTGTTACTGATTGTTCAATTGTCATAGTAATTCTTACGCCAATCGGCGTCCTTTCTATTCAGATTGAAGAGCGTCTAATAAATCTTGTTGACCCTCTTCCTTTCCATTAATGCGGGGTAAAACTTCTTCGTCAGCTGTATTACGAGTGACGATATGTATGATTTGTACAGGGTGTTTTTGACCCGACCTGTGTAAACGTTTATTCGCTTGTCGGTATACCTCATTGAACCATGTCAATGAGAACCAAATAATTGTATGGCCTCCATCTTGGAGATTCAGTCCATGACCAACGCTACGTGGGTTTGCTAACATGACTGGTATTTTTCCGTCATTCCATTGTTTGATGATATCTTTCACTGATTTTGATTTTGTATCAAGCAAGACCGCCTCTGGTATTGCTGATTTGATACGCTCCAAATCTGATATGAAATTATAATATATCAAAACTGGGGATGTTGATACTTCAACCAATTCTTTTAACTTTTGGATTTTGGCTTCATGAAACACCGCAAAGTTATTGCCGTCATCATGACATTCATTGTCATACATGGCACCGGTGGCTAGTTGTATTAGTTTGGATTTTAAAATAGCTTTGTTACTAATAACCAATTCGGCATCTCCAGTTTGGGCAGATATGGCACCTCGTTCGCCACTCGCTTCCAATTCTTGAAGTTGTTTTCGAATTTCAGAATCCAAATATTTATACACAGCTGTTGCCTTTTTGTTCATTTCGACATATTCATTAGTATATGTAACATCTGGAATATCAATAAGACCATTCCCTCTCATGGATATAACATAAGGCTCTATTTTTTCGTATATAGCATCTTCGGCACCTCGTTGTAATTTCCATGAATAAATCTGACCCGTACGTCTATCCATCATATCCGGTTCAAAATAGTAACCGCGATATTTGAAGAAATTATCACCCAAACGATATTTTATTTGTGGGTCAACTAATACAAGTTCAGACCAAATATCTAATAGTGAATTAGGTGCTGGGGTACCGGTCAAACCTATAAAATAGGGCACATCGTGGGTCAACCATTGTAATTTTTCAAAACGTTGGGAATTGTGTGATTTAAACATGGATAGTTCATCTACTACTACCATATCAAATGGGGATTCGCCATCACCCCCAAAAGCACTCAATATATTTGAAAGTTGTTCTGGGTTAGTGGTCAAAATAGTTGGTTTTTGGACATTTCGAACCTGTTCAAATAATTGGTCACGTTTTTTCTTAGCCAATCCAACATTGACAAGGACATCGATATCATATCCCCACTTCTCAACCTCACGAGACCAGGTATCAAGAGCTACCATTTTTGGTCCAACAATTAGTACGGGTTTATGATGAGAAATTCTATTAGTTGAAAATAATTCATTAATAGTTGCTAATGTTGCGAGTGTTTTACCCAACCCCATATCTACAAACAAGGCTGACCTTTTTGTTTCGATTGCAAAGTCAACTAATTGTTGTTGATATGGTCGCAATTGGGCACCACTCGGTGTCATTAAACAATCTTTTTGGTTAATTTGTTTTGGAAACGACACCTCTTTGTCACCAACAATCATGATTGGTTCTATTGCAAATTCACGTAACAAATTCAAATCACGGTTGAATACTGCCGTATTAGGATAAACCATGATAAGTTTTTGTTGCGAAGCGACTTTTAACAATTGTTCACGATTCGGTTCCCCAACTTGATTTGTATTGGGTCTGAGTGTTGCTAGTCGCTTAGAATTGGTATAGACTAACTCATCATCTCGCAACTTTGACTTTAAAGGTGCAATAGATGTCTGTTGTAATGGTGGTCGGACAATGACAATTGTCACTATCAATCACCCCCTTTGTAGACGGGATAGTGTTCAGCGCTTAATGGTTTATAGCTCAATCGGTGTTCGGGTGTGTAACCATATTTTTTGAGCGCTTCTTTATGCTCTTTTGTCCCATAACCCGTGTTGGTATCAAACCCAAATTCTGGATAATCTTCTGACAACTTAATCATGATTTGGTCATGTAAGAATTTAGCAACTAGAGATGCACATGCAACTGATAAAGATACGGTATCACCCTTAACAATTGTTTTTTGTTCAATTGGTAAATCCAACTTTTGCCACTCACTACCGTCAATGAGTAAGACCTTTGGTTTATGAGCAAAGGATTTTACAACATCTGTCATTGATTTCCGAATAGCCGGATTAATGGTATACTGGTCAACTTCATGAGCTGATTTCACATCGAATCTCACCTCAATTGCTTTTTCGTAAATTTCCTTTACTAACCTTGCATGTTCGGATTTTGGAATCTGTTTTGAGTCATTAATTTCAGGTAATTCAATACCTTCTGGTAAGATAACCCCTGCTGTTACAAGAGGCCCCGCCAGCGAACCCCTGCCTACTTCATCTAAACCGCACACATATTGACCTGGATATTGTTGTTCATAAAATAAACTCGGCATTAAATATCACCTTCCTTAATGGGTTCTATTGTGATAACCAATTTATAATTCTTAGTGTTCGATAATTTAGTTGACTTAAAGGTTGTGGATTTGATTACGTGATTATTATCATCAGACAATAATCCACTATCGACAAGTCCATCAATCAAAGCCTTCACTGTGGGATACCAATTTGGCGCATCCATTCGTCTAGATGTTGGTGGTTGTACATCAATGGTGATAGTACATGGATTTTTGCGTGTATATACAGAACGTTTCCATTTATCACTAGCAGATAATTTTCGTAGGAATTGTGTTATCTGAGACTTCACTCTGAAATGCATGCGGTCGTTCGCCGATATCATTTGGTTCCCGTGTTTTAAGGTTGTTGGATTTGTTTTACGAGTCAGTTCATATTCAAATTGATGCATATTAATCACCGTTATTCAAATATTTAATGGACATTGCTGATACAAATCCAACATATTTTGATAATAATTCATCATAGACCTCTGGTACCGTCACGGCGTGGATGTATGCCAAATCCATACGATGCCAATCTTCCTCAATGTTCTTTGGAATTGGAATTGCTGAGATAATTTTGACATCTTTGACACCACTAAATCCATATTCCGTAATTTGTTCCCCACGTACTAATTTGTGATATGGTGTCACGGTTGCCGTAAACTCAATCAAATCACCTGGAAGTATCATTCCAGCTTTCACAAATTCACGAGCATATGATGTCCATACATGGTCCGTCAAGACTGTGTGTTTATATTTTTGTTTGACTTGGCATAACAAGATGGTAGGGTTTCCATCGTAGTCACGCCCAAATCTACCAACTTCAGCTCGGACAGTGATAGTCTCACCTTCTTGTCGACTCATATTTACCCGCTTAGTATCAGATTTTGTCTGATGGATAATTGCTTTTGTGGCAATGTTGATAGTTTTATCCAAATTTTGGTTTTTCAAAACAATAAAGCGGTCAGGATTTTGTCGAATGCACTCTTCATACCCTTGTTTTACGCGTACCAAAAACTCATCATCTTCATACTTGTCAACATTTGCTCGGCCACTCCTGCGTTCTTTAGCTGTTTCAATATCGACATCCAAATAAATTGTCTTGTCAATAGGGGCATTTCTTGTGATGGCGCGTTGTAATGTCTTGATGACATTAATGTCATACCCAAGACCATATCCCTGATACGCAATAGTCGAATCTGTATATCGGTCCAGCAAAATATAGTCATAAATTTTTAAACTTGGTATGATTACTTGTTGCACCATATCATTTCGTGCCGCAAGGAACAAAAATAAGTCGGTTGTTTGGTGTCGAGGCATATCAGATTTAATTATTTCACGAATATGCTCACCTAATTTGGTAGTTCCTGGTTCTCGTAGTACAAGTACCTTGAAACCTTTAGATTCTAATTGGGTTTTTACACCTTCGATGACGCTTGTTTTACCACTACCATCAATACCTTCAAATGTGATTAATTTAGCCATTTAACGAATCACCTTCCCCTTTCTGTGTTGTAAAATAATTATACAAGATGTCATCATCAATCTCATAACCTAAATGATTAAGATAACCTACAAAGGGTTTGATATATTCATATGACTCAGGGAATGTGTCCGTCCGTATTGTACGATTAACGGTTAGTTCATCAACTCCATTAACCGACGTGGCAGTCATTTCATAACGGTATTTTTGAGGTGGTAGTAATTTTTTAACGATGTCACGAGCGTCATCATCGTTAATTTGTAATTGAATGTGCAAGTTACCAAGTTCGTCTGTTGAAAAATGTGGGTGTGGGGCGTATCTTAAACTATGGATATGGTCGTCATCTGGTATCCCTTCGGTCGAAACATGAATCCATGACAGAATTTCGTCTGGTAATTTTGCATACACGTGTAATTCACCATCGACAAATGACCAATTTTTTAAATTTAATGAAAATTTTTCACATTCGAGTTTGTACTTATTTTCTGCATTCTCGATGGATGTTAAAGCAATCTCACGACTTGGAATTGTATGAACAATGTGCGTTAAACCATACAAAACTGGTACGTCATAGGTACTAGTATTAATAATTTGGTCACCTAGATGTGTATAAATAGTCATTGGTATATACAAGGTTTCTTGTTTTGGTTCGCGCTTGGCGACACAGACATCTGTTCCATTGAATTGGATGAATGAATCTTTTTTATAACCACCAATCACTGAACCCATTGGATACGTCAATCTAATCATTGTGGTATCACTGTCACTCCAAATTTCAGAAATTCGTGGAATATATCCTAACAAAGCTGGCGCTTGGTCATCCATACCATCCATATAAATTGGTAATTGTGTGGCTTTTAAATAGTCCTTGAATGTTGGATATTCTTCTACATATTGTGTTTTGTTAAACAAATTTTTAAAATAATTCATCAAAATAAGTCCTTTCTATATCATTAATATATCACAAATATATCATATAGTCAAGTGAAATAGTCACCCGAAAAAAAATTCGGGTGAATGTCAATTGATATAATGATTATCACACCAGTCAAGCATACTCGACAAATTATCCTGAGGGAAAAATACATCGAGACCTTGATGATTGCCTTCTAACTCTTGGCGATTAGTTTGAACGTTTCCATTTGTATCATATGATATATATGATACGGTCGCAATTCGGTCAACCAACAAGGATAAAAATACAATTGGGCCAATTTGTGGTCCGCGAAGACTTTCTGTCGTCACTTCAATAATATTTGGTTCAATGACTTCAAGACTGATAATAGTACCGTTACATTCGCAAAAACCTGTATTCAAACAACCAAATAAAGACAATATGTTACCCAACCAACCAGGTCCGAAATCGTTATTTGCCATTTCTGATTCTGCTTTATCCAAAAAGTGTACAAATTTTGCCGCCAATTCAGGTGTAGAAAATGATACTCTAGTTATTGTCGTATATGTATTCATGCCGAGTTCTTTCTAAGTGCTAGTGCACGCTTACGAAGGGTTTGATAAATCGGTAACATATCTCGATACAAAAAGCGCCACCACATGTTTCGTTGTTTATCAAATTCTCCATAATACTCAATTATGTCTGGATTGAATTTTGATTTAAATGCCGCTAATGGTCCATCCAAATCACCATCCACACCTCCCATTGACAATTCATGGAATCCTTGAACTTTCGCATCCTCCATGATGGTTGCAAATGTCAAATATTGACCAGAAAATTTGGCAAATTCATCATTCATACCTGCATAAAGTATCTCTTTTGAATGATTGGATGAGATTACTAATGCACCACACACAACTAATGGTTTGTCCGATTTTGGTAAAGAATTCAACAAATCGATTAGTGATTGACTACTTTGAATTTGTTCGTGCAATTGGTGGTATTTTTTAGGAGCTCGACCCAAATGCATTCTTTCGGCAACTAATTTGTCGTAATGTTCTCGTTCTTTGTTGAGTGCATCATTAACATCAATTGTTGAAATATACAATTCGATATCATTGGGAAATTCATGAAACAATGATTCGAAATAAGATTTATTTCGCAATGTAATTCCCTGTCGCATTTCTGTAGCTTTTATCACACCCATGAAGTCATCAAGCTTTTCAACACCAAATTTACCCACATTCACATATTTGCGAATGGCATCTCGAATTAACCGCCGTGTTTTTTTCGGGAAACTATCAGGAAACTCACGATTTAAAGTGACCGTCATGTGATACCGTGGTTGAATCGTCGATGATAATTGTTTGAAAAACCCTTGGTGTTCATAACCTTCTTGTAAAAATTGATTGATTAATCCTACTTGACCATAGGAAATATATTTGTTATTCGATGTCGTACGCCTTACTAGCACCGGTGGGTCTATTTTTACATATTTTGCACCACCAACACGTGTGACTAATGAAATATCCCGTAAGACATCGGACACCAAGTCCGCATCAGAATAGTCCATTACGGGCCCTTTTGGCGTATACCAGAGACCGTTGCGAGATAAAAATTGTACAGCGACAACTGGTTCTCCCTTTCTACTCCACATGAATCGATGAGGCACCCATTCAGATTTTACACGTGCCCAAGCAGTTTTTTGCATGAAATTACCATTTGGATGTTGATTAATAAATTCATCAAACATTTGGTCATTGAATTCGTGCATTAATACAGTCAAATCGTATCACCCTTTCTACTATTATATTGTCAATTTTATTGACTTTCTACTATTATATTACAAATTTTATAATTTATCCAGTCGTAAACTAGCAATTATAAAAATCTACTCGTTGATATTTATAGATAGTTTTATCACTGAATTTGTAAGTTTCTACTAACATATAACCAGATTCTTTTTGTCTTGTGTCTGACAATATTCCATCAACTCGTGTAGGCGCGTCATTAATCACATAACAATTATTGTGTGACACATATTCGACAAATTCGGGTAATGATAGTATTTGAAATCGTAATGCATCGTCTACTGTAAAGTTTTCTAACCCCAAATCTTCAAAGGGTATTGATACACCACATCGAATCAGTTTACAATTGGGAATCGGTGTTTCATTAATAATAGCTTTCCCGAATAATAATTTGGACAATTCTTCATTTGAAAAATTACCAATCACTTTAAAAATCATTAAACAATCCCCCTTATAAATAAATTGTGCATAGACGTGAATCTGTGTTACATCGGACAGAACTAATTTGTTTGTCCTGTAACAAGTCAATGGATATAAGGGTGCTGACGTCTTCGAAGCGGAAGTTTTTTGTCGCCATTCCCTCGAATACAAATCTAATATTCCACTGATAACTTGATTGATGGTAAATTAGATATAAATCATGGATAACATCTGATATTTGTTTCATATTTTTTCTTTCTAATTTAAAGTTTGGTAGGCATTTCATTATTTTTCAAAATAATTCAATTTACATAGATGGGTTAGAACCTGTTCTCGCAAATCAGACAAGGTGTTGAAACTTGTATCCAAATCACGTGTTTTGATAAGTGTTTTTAATTCGACAGTGTCTTTTGTCACCGTAGTTACAATAATGTCAGCATCTTTATTCAACACATCTTCGTGATTTTCAATGGTATCACGAATGATTTGTTTTGCCATACACAAATCCTTATCCAATTTGATTGTGATGACGAGAGGATATACTGTTGTTGAATCCAACAAATCATTATTGACTATAATTGCTTCGTTCAATAAATAATTAGGTACAACAGCTCGTTCATTTGTGGTCAAGCGAATAACAGTATGCCGCATATTAATTTTTTCAATAACACCAGAAATATCTTTTTCTGGCAACCGAATTCTCTGACCTATTTTGAAGGTTTCTGATGATAATAGCAAGGCACCTGCCAGTATATTTTTGAGGGTATTTTGCAACAAAAACCCCAAAACGGCGACTAAAAGCGCCGAATTGGTTAAGAATGTTTTTGTCATATCCCCTAAAATGCCGAGTCTGTCGATGATAGCTATGATAGTTATGGTGGCGATGGATATTCGTGCAATCTTTCGCATGAGCCTATTGGTGATATTATCATGCTTACGAATAACACGTGCAAATATAAAATCCACACCAATAAAAATACCAATAGCTAACAAAATAGAAATAATCAATGAAAAATCAATCATTGCATCACACAAACCTTTCTAGTTTACCAACCACTTGATGCGCCTCCACCGTCAAAGCCGCCTCCGCCCCAATCTCCAGACGACCAAGATGAACCACTATCAGATGAATGCGAAGAACCACTGCTATATGAACCACTACCTGATGACCAAGTGTCATGATAACGTTGTTGACGTTTTGTTTCTAAATATTGGTCAACGAGTAAGGCTGTCCAAGTAGCATTGTGCACAAAATTGTAATCATCAGGATAAAGTTTGTCACGACCTTTGTAATCATATTTAGAGCGACGAAGGTTATCTTCAGCGATTCGTCGTTCACGTTCTTTACGTTCTCGTTTTTCACGTTCTTGCCGTTCATTGTATTCTCGAATGTGCTCAGTTGTCCATGAAGGATTCATTTTGAAATGTAATTGTCCCGGATATAATTTGTCATGCCCATGATATGAATATTGTGAACGAGCTGACCAATCATTATCACGGAATTCCGTCAAACGTTCAACGGTCCATGTATCATTATCAACAAAATCATCGTCTTTTGGTGTTAATTTATCCTTACCTTCATAATCATATTTGGAATGTCTCAATCGAATATAATAATCCAATAAGTCAATGATTGCTCGAATAGCGATTGCAATTACCTTCAAACTAATAAGTAGTATTGCTGATACAAGAAGTACTAGAAAAAGTATCTTCGTGGTCTTTTCGGCGTTTTCACGTTGGGCTTGTTCAATATTGAGTTCTTCTTCGGTTTTTGGTCTGGTTACATCATAAATTTCATCGAGGATATAAGTTACGGCTCCATCATAATCACCATTTCTCATATAAGATTTAGAACCATCTAAGATATGACGGGCTTTTGAATCTGTCAATGTTGTTGCCAATTCATTTGATGTTTCGATTCGAAATTTTCGGTCCTTGATGGCTATGGCGACAAGTGCGCCTTTGTTACTATCGGCATATCCAATTTTCCATGCCCTTGCGACATCATTTGCTCGAGTTTCAATGCTGTCACCATCTAAGGTGTCAACAATATAGATTCCGACTTGCGTTTCAGATTTAGAGTTTATATCTACTAATTTTGTCGCGATAGAATCTGACAAATAGTGATTGGGGTCATAAATACCGTTATTTGGTTTATCTGGTACGCCCGATTCAGCATGAACAGGGGCGACGACAAAAAGAATTGGTAAGAATAATAATAGTAGTAATTTTTTCAATTTTTGTTACCTCGTTTGATGGATATCCTGTACTGTCAATTATTCAGGTTCATTTGCATTGGTGGGGTGTTGATTATCATCGGAAACATCTTTCCAAACAAACAAGGCCCCTAAAGCATTAGCGATGTAGAAAATATATTTCCCTACGTTCGCAAAATTCCCTTGGACAAGAGACTTGAAGAGTTGAACAATGTTATAAACAAACCAAAATGACCATTGGGTATCAATTTTTAGGGCATTAAATGTATTAGCCACGAGTGAGAAAGCGAATACAATAGTTGTCAATGTCGATAACCATGTCACTTGACCCCCAAAACCGATAAAGTTGACTGTTGCTGAAAAGATAATGGCAACAAAAGTTGTAACTAACCCTATAATTTGTTTACGGGGTTTGCTTAAGGTGTTTGGTAAACCGTCACGTGACTCGCTCCATTTCTTTATGGCGACCGTATAGATGACAAACGTCACAGGATACGTAATGACGGCGGCTTTATTTCCCAAAATGAAATCAATCGCACCAGACAATGCGGTATTAATAATACCTAAGTAATTCCCTGATTTCTTCAGCTTACCAGTGAACCGTGTCGATAGCATAGAAATGCCGACATTGATAACAGAAATCAGACCCAGTGGAATATAAGGTGTAATTGGTCCCCAATCTACATACTTGTCCAAGCGCGTGCCAAGATATCCTGATGATATAGCGATACCAACAACAAGAATAACCCCAAGAATATCAAAATAAATAGATGTTGCAAATGTTTTTAAATACTTTCTCATGGTAAAACCTTTCTAATCAATTCTATAAGTTCTGCAGCAGTTGATGCCGTACGGTACCAAGTGTCTGGCGAATTATTTCCGTTTAAAAATTTAATCGCTGTTGCCCCAGCACTTTCCCATTCATTGAGATTAGGATTGAAATCATCAATTAAAATATCGTCTTTTTGTAGATTACGACCCAGCCATTTCTGAGCGGTTTCCACTTTTGAACCTTTAGTAAAAATAGCGTTTGAACCTGGCGCAAAATGATATAGCCATTTTCGTTTGTCCATGGCCACTTCTTGGTAGTTTAACGGTGGTGAGATGCGTGATAAAAATAAATATGGTATTTCAAATTCTTGTAGTAAATGAATGAAGGTTACAATTGTGGAGTTTGGGTTGCAGTTAGAAAAATAATGTGGTTGTAAAAATTTTGGATTTCCCCCGAGATAATCATCCTTGACGTGCTCTGCAATAACACCATCCATATCGATAAAAATCATAAATTATTCCTTTCTATTAAAAACAAAACCGTAAAAGAATAAACAGTGATGATAAAAAATGAGGGTGTGAACCCTCATTTTTTTTTATTTTTGTTGATTTTCTTGTACCTGTTCTAGATATGCATATGCTGATGCAACTACAGCGTTTGGGTCATCGATTACCATATATGATAACAATAAGTCTTTTGCGTCTTGGGATAGAGTATTGACAACACCAGCTAGCAATCGAGCCTGTTGGTCCTCATCACCAATTACTACCGCTCCAGTACCTCTGAAGACATTTGGATTGTTATAGGCGAAGATGAATGTTTCATCACCTGTGACCGTCTGAGTTTGTTTCTCAAATTCTTTGATTAAATTTTCCATATTTGGTTTTACCTCACAAAATTTTAAGTTTCTACTATTAATAGTCTTTTGGTATAAATCTACCAGTCATTGGGTCAATTTTATATTTAGGGTTGATAGTGTCATCGATTGCCTTATCCAAACCAATCATAAGTGATGTCCCAGCGGTCACACCTAACATAATACCGATGATACCTGCACCAAATCCTATTAAAATTAGGGTTAATAAAATTGCTCTAAATCCATAACGGATAGTTTTCCATATAATAATGTTCATAATTTTTCACCTTCAGTTTTCCCATAATAATGGTTCAGTTTCGGGTTCGAATATCTCATACGAGTGTTTCGTCTTCGAATATATCCTTTCTAAATTTTGAATTTTTCAAAAGTGAAATAGGGTTCGGGAAAGTTCCCGTTTTCACCCTCAGCACGTATGTGGTGAGGGTTAATTATTATGTTCAAACGTAATAATTGATTGTATAATTTCACTAGGAGATTTTCTATGCGTGTTAATCATGCGCTCTAATGTGTTTTTGATGTATAAACGTCGAGTTTCTTTTGGTGATTCTCCATCAATTCCCGTATAATGCCTCAAAATTGATTTGTTATTTTCTGTTGTCCGAATAAGATAGATGTCCATATATCTGATAAACCCAGATACATCTAAATCAGACCTATTTTGCAGCAATATTGCATAATCAACATTAACATCACAAAGAGAAAGTGCTGGTAATATAAGACCATAATCATCTACTAAGGTGATGATGTTTTTCAATTCCAAATCCAACAACACATTATTCATAGTCACAAATGTTTTTGTTTTGCGAGTTGACAATTCTGGCAGTCCGCAGTTAGACATTTGTTCATTCAAAAGGTTTAGTAATAAATCGATTTTTCGAACCATATGCATTCCTTTCTGTTGCTAAACTTATTATATCATAGATGATAGTAAGTTGTCAATTTCGGCAAAAACGCATAAAGATGATTAATATCGAATTTTGAATGTATAAAATAACAAATCATTTAAAAATTGCCAAATCAATCTAATTTTGCTCATATAAACTGGTAAATATCGTCATTTTGTGTAAATTGGACAAAATTGGATTTAAAATTGGATTTTGTGTTAGCGGTTACAAACGGCTATAATAAGCTGTTTTTTAACTAAACACTATTTCGAATTAAAAAAGTACAGAAAATTTTTAAATAGTTGTAGAAAAAATTTTTTTGTAATTTTTGATAATTTGATATTCAAATAATTTTAAATCGCATGGTTGAGGGATTTGAGAACGCTTTCAAGAAATCCAATTTTGAATCCAATTTTATCCAATCCCTCAAAATCATCAATTGTATCATCTCTATAATTTGGAATGATTATACATTGATGAACCCTTGAAATTTAAAATTTCATAGATGGAAAGGGGTTTCGGGGCGAAGCGTTTTTGGCGTATGCCGAAAACCGAACGCGTAGCGTGAGCCCGTTTACCCTCTTTTGCGTATGCAAAAGAGGGTAATATTTTAATAATTGGCATATTTCTTCTTATATATATTATTTATTTTTTGTTATTTGTGTATTTTCAGTGAATGGTGTTTAGACGTTTGGTTTTTGTGTGATATACGACGATAATATCTCAATAAATGATGATAATTTGTTATTATTTGTGAAAATTTTAAAAAATATTCAATTTAGTGTTGACATTACGATATCCATGTGCTATACTAATAATAGAAGTAGCGAATAATGTGACCTTTCTCCTACTTCTGTTGAAGTTTCACTTTGTGAAGTAATAGAACATTGACGGGTGCTCCTTACCCGTCGTTTTTTTTTGTTTTTACCATTGCGAAATGATAATGATTATGATATGATGGATGCATGATTACTAAATGAACCCCTCAGTGCGTTCATTTTTTTCGATATTGAAAGTTCTCTCGATGAACTATTGACATTTTTTATCATTCCTGATAAACTTAAATTGTAACAAACGAAATAGGTCAATTTAGCCATTGTTCTATTATGCTATTTTTAGAAAGGTATTAACATTATGAAACAGATATTGGAACTTCAACACATGAATCGTCGTCGCTACGAACACAGAGGTGCGCAAACTGTCGCTCCTGAATTTTTAAATCTTCTCAAACAAGCTTCCGCAAAGACTTGTGCAACTGAAGATTTGGCCGCGCTATTCTCACAAATTGTTATTGAGAATACATCTATGGCCGCCAAAAAACCATGTACATTGCGATTGTCAATTGCACGTAATAATGGGAATATTTTCGTCAACCACAACAAAAAACCAATTGTAGAGGCCTATATTAACCCTTTGACTGGTCTTCTTGTTTGTGAAGATGACGTTCGCATGGATTTGGATTTTGACGGCACACGTGACCATATTGTGTTTACACCTCATCATCAATTTCAAATGCTAGGATTTGCGTTTGCAGCGAAAGCAATTCAAGACTATGTTGATGAACTAAGCAGTTTGAGCGCTAACGAATTACAAGCTTTGGCACTTAAACCACTCAATCAAATCATCATGGAATTGAACCAGTTTTTTGAAGATGGTACTGCGCTATATAAAAATATCTCTGAAGAATTGACATATTTACATACACCATCAGTTCCTCAAGCGAATCAATTTATGGCGTTTGCTGACGATGAAGAACCACGCTATCTTGTGACAGCTCGTGTCCCTTATCCAAACCCAATTCATCATTTGGATATGGATACTCGCTTGGTTGACCGATTTTTGAATGTCTTCTTTGATGATTCTGATAAGGCCAAATTTGCGTGGTATATGGGTGCTGCTTTACGCAACATCCGTGTTGATGACCCATCTGTTTCTAAAATGTTAATGATGTCCTCAGCCCATGCGGGGTCTGGGAAATCAACCCTAGTGAGTTCATTAGTTAATGCTCTATTTACCAAATCATTTGGTAACATTAATAGTGATTTTGATGAACATTTTGACCGCGATAACCGTTTTTCATCTGAGTCTTTGGTTAACACACGTATGAACGTGTACTTGGAAGCCGAATTCGGACGACCAACAAAAGATGGAAATAACCACGATTTCAATAACATGAAAGTGTCAACCATCAAAACCATGATTACTGATGGTTGTATGAATACAGAAGAAAAATACCAAGCTCGTAAAAGTAGTAGAGCATTTGGGCTTCACATTGTTTTGACAAACCATCCAGCACGTATTACAGAAGAGACCGATGCACTTCGCCGTCGTATTTTGCCGTGCCTTGTAAAAGCTACTAGCATGGAAGAAAAAGCACGTGAGTTAGGATTGTTTGGGCAAAAGAAATTCGAAGCTTGGATTGAAGACCATGCGTTGGAGTTCGCTGTTTATTTCGTTCGTCACCATTTAGAGCACGAATATGATTACGCCAACCATATGTATAATTCAAAATCGTTTATTCGTGAAGTGAACCACTTCCGTTTGAGTAACGCGACAAACTTAGACCCACTAGCACTTATGGAACGCAATCGTGATAATATTTTCTCTGTGTTTGAAATTGCTGAGAAATATTATGATGTCAGCCTACAAAACTTCATTGATGCCATTGAAAATACTGAAAAAGGTGTCAATTATGGGCCCATTCGTATTTCTGGTGGTACATTATATTTAGATGCATCACAGAAGACTCTGCGTCGATTTGCAAATACACCTGAAACTCTTCGTGATATTCTAATTGAACTTTATGGGGTTCCTGAGAAAAAATATCAAATGAACCGTTTCACAATCCCACTTGAAGATGGTGATTTGAGTGACTTCCTAGAAGCTAGAGAGTCTATCAAACGTCATGAACAAGAACGTGATGAACAACCAGATATTCCAATGAATGTTGTTGATGAAAATGGAAATGATGTCATCCTCGTGGAATTGACTGATGAATTAAAAGTTGAATTGTCAGATTATGCTCACAAGATTGAACAAAAACATATCAATGAACGTGTAAAGGCTGTAAAAAAACGTGAACCATTATGGAAACGTCATTTGGAAAATCAACCTGAATCCATTGATAATGAAACATCGGTTAATGATGGAGCATTTGAATTGAATACAAATGGTTCATTCAAACGATTAAATCCATTAGTTGACCCTGTACGTAGAAATGTAGCAGAAGAAACAGATAGTCTTTCAAAAGAGGATTTACAAGGTCTTGTGGCTCAATATGAACGCGAAATTTCTAAAGTACGAGAATTAATGGCTAAATTCGCAAATATTGAAGAAACAAAGGAATAATATATGTCAAATAGAATCATGACCAAATTTGGCGAACCGTTATACAATATTCAACAATTATCTGAGGTTAGTGACATACCAATCAGAACGCTCAAAGAATGGTTTGAAGCTGGCGATTTAGCAAGTTTTATAACGACTTATGAAGCACCATCTGGACGACGGTATTATCGATGGGGTGCCCCACTACATTGGGAAACCCCTCTACACGACCACATATATGATTTGAGGACGGTGGTGAATGAATGAAAATAACGCAACAATATAATCCTGGTAATACACCGTTATTTGGTAGTGTCACCTATCGCGATGTGGCTGTATATGCATTATCAGCTGGTGTTGGTGCATTGTTATTCTTTACGCCATTATTCAAATTTAACTGGGTTGCGATTATTGGCTATGTGGCTCTAGTTTCGGTGCTGTTGGGTAAAACGCCAACGGGTCGCTCTATGGCTACCAATATCTATGGGATTGTATTTCGTAGCCCGACTAGAATGGTCGTAACTTCACTTGCAACAATCAATACCTTGGGACATGGTGTTCGTAATATCGATATTGAACCGGACATGGATACTGTTGGTATTCGAATGACGTCTGGTAACTATGCTCTTGTCTATGTTGTCACATCTGGTATCACAAACTGGTCAACTCCTAGTGATTATCAAGAACAAGCTATACGAATGAAGAAATTATTCAACGTGCTTGAAGGTGGTGAGGGGTTATCTATTGTTGTCAAACATGATAGTGATACAGGTATGATGGCACTCAAAAAGAGTTTAGACACTATCGAGGATTTCGAAGGTGATGACTTACTCCGTATGAGTGAGCGCCGAAAAGGATTGTTGATGGCTGCGGGTACATCCGATATTGGTAGAAGCGTTCAACAATATTTGGTTTTACAAGTTAAACCGAAAAATGTAAACCGTTGTGTTAAAGCTATGCGCGACACTGCGCGTCTTATTAGACCTGCTGATTACCCAATTGATATTTTATTAGCAGCAATGGGATTTGAACAAGCACCGAAAGAGGAGGTCGATGTTAATGGCGAAAGATAAAAAAAATCAAAAACATCGAAAATCTCGTAAGGACATATCAATTGTTCAGGATGTAAAAGAGCCGTTTTCATGGCCTCGATTTTGGGATGAAAAGATTGTAGCAAATTGGCAAGCATTCAAGGGATATCTTGATAAAAAAGGGATTTTGTATCTAATGATGAGCCCTTTTCGATATCCCACACGATTGCGATTGAGATTGTGGTTGATTGCCATTTGTGTAATGATTGGTGTTGTGCCGCGTATGGTGACACTGATTCATGATGCGAAAGAGCAATATCGCTCAAATGAATTTGTTTTGATTAATAATAAGATGTTTTCATCATCACAATTTACGGTTACACCTCTACTCTCTTCTCATAAAGATAATATTCATATCATGGCATTTAACATTTCTGGTTCTGCTGATTCTGGAGTATCATCATCGACAAGTGACTATGATGTGCGTATGACGGCAAATCGTGAGGTGTCAAAACCGGATGAAATTACATATCGTTATCAAATCGTACCATTTGATTCAAATCAGCGTATATTGGTTGTAGAACTTGATTTGTCAAAAACAACAAATACAGGTGGTATTTATGACTTGTGGGTTAACAAGGTGGACGATTTGGCGATGAAAAAACCATTGCAAATTACTATCTCTAAGCAGCAGGAAGAAGGGCCACTTTATGATGGCGAAGTACATTTGTCTGCATTATCATCTTTGATGAACGGATATGGTATCAAAACAGATATTCAAAAGGCATCAGATGCTTTAAAATCCCAATTGCAAACATATAAACTCGAGTATGATAGGTTATCAGCGATAGGTACTCAAGTAGAAATTACACCTGAACAGATGGTGGAATTTGCTAATAAATCTCTTATATTTGATGGTTTGCGTGATGATTCGACAACGGATGTTGTGACAACTGCGCCTCCAAAAGTTATCGAACCTGTGGCTGCGCCAAAAACGGCTGTCACTATAGGTGGTAAAAAAATAACTGAGGACCAATATAAAACTTCGACATCAGAATCGCTAAAAGATGTTGACCCCCGTATGAAATCTGATATCTTATCCGCTATTGAAAATACCAACAAAGTTGCAAGTGCAATTAATGCACTCAATACGGCTAGATATAACAAGTATATGGAATTATATGGATTGGCTCGTACCCTGTCAGCCCCATTTAAGGATTCAGCATATACGGCGCCTGTTAAGATTTCAGATACTACATCACCAAGCCCACGCTAGTAACCATTGCATTTGTGTTGGTAGTGTGATATAATTAAATTATAAATGAATAACCACCAGAAAGGAATTCACATGAATTTATTAACATATGCCGTATCTCGTAAATTATCAGACGGCAATGATATGTGGCGATATGTCGCTAGTGATGAACCAATCCCTCAAAATATTGTAGAAGATGCATTTAAAGATGTACTCGAAACCTATGAAGATACCAAAGCAGAACGATTACTTAATGATTATAATGCATTTGTCTCTCATCATGTTCCTGTCACATTTACTACGAATGGGGACGGTGTCCAGGTATCGGGTGAGATTGATGATGCTGCTCTTGAGATTATCGAAACCATTCATCACAAAACCGCAGACGATGTGGTTTGCCAAACGGTAACTTCTAGTATTCATACAATCAGCCCAGAGCGAGAGTTTACTATTAGTGATATCGAAATGATGGCGGACGATGTAATGGCTCGTGTAACGGCTAATCATGAAGTCTTGCACAATATTAAACCAGTTGTTGATATTGTCGATGATGAACCTGGGGTTTATGAATCGAAAGCTCCTGTAAAAATAATAACTCCTCTTGAAGATGCTATGTCTCAAATGAATGAGCTTGAGCAAAAATATGGAACTATTGAGTCTAAACCGATAGCAGTTTCTCCAAATACTATCGAGGATAATGACGAATTGGTTGTACCATCACTAGATGATGAGCCAATCGAAAATGAAACGGTCAATGAAGGAACAGAAAAGACAACCGATACCGGTTTGATTTCTTCTGTGTGGAATGCATTTGTCAATGATATTCGCGAACACAAACTTGACGAGCGATTGGAACTTACGACACCACTTGCTATGGCGTTGTAATTAATTATTAGAAAGGAACAGATTTAATCTGTAATGGACAATATGAATACTTTACAAAACCTTACTGCAATTGGGGTTAAAGAGGATGAAATTCGCAAAGGCGATGTTGTCGAATTAGACGTCCTCGATATTAAAAGCGCCAAGCGCGAGAAGTGGACTGAAGTCACAAATGCGGAAGATTCATCGGATGTCATTGCGGCGTATGCTGGCGATTTGGCTATGACTTTACGAGCTAATGATGACTTGACACTTGAAAAAAATGAGTTGTCTCAACAACTCGAACATTTGAATAGTGAAAATGGTGAATTAAATAAAGCGATGCAAAAGGGGCAAGTTGTTGACCAACGCATCAATGAATTTACTCAATTGATGGATGAAATGGAATCAAATCTGAATACACTTTCTAATCAAAAGAAGGTAGATGATGAGGCTCTAGAAAAATTAAAATCCGATGTTGAACAGCTTCGCAATCGTAATGAGGAACTCGAAAAACAACTCGATACAGAACGATTTGAACGTGAGGAATATGATTCACGACTTAGAGAGGCCGAAGCATCTTTGAATGAAAAAGATGGAATTATTGAAGAATTGCACAAGATTATCGACCAAAAAGAGGACGAATTACTTCGTTATGATGACGAGTGGACACAACTGGAACGGGACGTTGATAAGGTAATGACAAACTTTTATAACAAGGCAAGAGAAGCTGGTGTTCAGTTTGAAGAATTGTAAAATGAGGGTATTATCCCTCATTTTTTGTATGATAAAAACCCCTATTATTAGGGGTTTTATATTATGCTGGCCCAATCCATATGTCCTCTTCGTGTACATGAGTTTTGAGCATTCGAATCCCTTTTTGCGTTTGGGTAACAATGGAACGAGCGAAATATTCGCTGGTCCAATCATTAGGTACGAAAATACCTTTGTCGATGATATTTATATTTAGTTTGGTTCGTAATTGTCTCAACCAATGGTCAACTATTGCTTGTGGATGACATTCTTTAATAGCTACATCAGCACTAAATGGGTCTACTACTGATTTATGTAAATAACGCGCCTTACCTTGCAAATATAGAATGATGGGTTTTTCTTCCGGTTCATCCGCCAAGTAATGGGCTATTTTTTGCAACACTAATGATTTAACATTACGTTTCGCATCACGAGCTCCACCGCGTTCCGAATCCTGGCTTGTCCTATCCTTTACGATGTGGGGGATGATGTTTGGAGATACAAGTATACGACGTTTGTTGGTACGCACGACATCTAGGTTGGTATCCAATTCACGTTGGGCAATTTTCGACATCGCATCTTCTGGTAAGGACATAAATGGCACAATATCGTCCAAACGGCCTAAGACGGCTGTTTCAAATCGTTCATCATCAGCTAAGGCTTTGTAAATAACCTCAATATCGATTTCTTCATCTGCATTTGCGAATTTTTTATTATGTTGATAAACTTCACTTGCCAAGTTTGTTGTGATGAAAATGATATTACCTGTAAATGAGATGACACGGTTTGGGTTGTTTGCTGCTGTTAATCGTGCGTCATCAAGTACTTGTAGTAAGATGTTAATGGCGGGTCGCGATGATTTTTCAATTTCATCAATTAGGATGATACCATCGGGTGCCGACCATCCGGCTTGTGCTAAATCATTTCCAAAGGTAGGAGCATCTTCGGGTAGTGGATATCGTGACATGTCAAACCGTTGTAATTTGCGGTGCAATTGTTCGGCTACGACTTTGACTAATTCTGTTTTACCGACACCCGTAGAACCTGTGAGTAAGATGGATGCTCGTGGTCTGGTTGGGTCGTTGAACCCTGCGAGAATCATTTCTAATCTACCCATAATTTTATTAACGGCATATGTTTGATTATAAATTCTAGTGTTCAAGGCTTCACGAATATCACTGACGTGTATTTTATTATCGATATCGATACCGTAAGCTCGCCTAATAACTCGATTTAGAATTTGTCTACAAATTATTTTATCACCTTCGATTGATAATTCTTCTGGAGTTGCGAAGATTCGATGTAGAATCCCATCTTTCATATATTCTTCTCGCGTTACAGAGCCAATCAAGGAATTGAAAATATCAATGGATGCTCGAGGTTGTGAATTTGATAAGAGTATTTCTTTAGATATATCATAAATCATTTCATACATACCAGATTCGATAAATTCTTCGATATTATTTTGTTTGGCACGCTCTTGCAAAATTTTAATAACGATTTCTTTTGTTAATTCTGATATGGTCATACGCAAAAGTCGTTGGTCTAAAGCTCGGTTTGGCGCGATATGTTCGTCATATTCTTCAAATGTGGTAGCTGCAACAATACGGAACCCATTATAAGCAGATTTTTCGAGAATAGGTTTTAAGGCTTCTGTTGCTGATTTCGACAAAATTGGAATGCGGTGAAATTCATCAATGAAGAGAATGACAATGACGTTTTGGTCTCTGCAATATTGTGAAACCTCAGAAATTAGATTTTGTAGATTATTTGCTAATTCGGCATCCTTATCTCCGTCACTATTTTCAATTAGACGTTCGATATTGATAGATATTGTGAAATAATGTTTTGATTGTTCATCATAAGAAAATCCTTGCATAAATGCTGTCTTACCCACCCCTGGGTCACCCAGTAAAATGACGTTTGCTTTTTCTGGTGTCCTAAGTTGCAATCTCAATTCACTTGTATCACGGCCGACAATTGGTGCAGATGGTATTTCAAGAGGTGTACCAGCTTTTGCCAAATGAGGATAATCAAATTTAACACGTTCAAATGTTTCAATATGTTGTTTAATTTGTGTTGGTATATTCATAATCACAATAAATCCTTTCTATCATTATTATATCATAAATGTGATAATAGTGCCATAGCGTTCTTGACGTAATCAATAGAATATGATATAATGGTGATATCAAAAAAGCAAATAGAAAGTATGTTTAGTAATGAACGAAGAATTGTTAAAGGAAAATATTTTAGGTGATTATACCACGTTTGACGATGCTCGTGATGATGCTATTTATTGTAGTCAGGCTGAAGTTTTAGTACGTATGCTAAATGGTGACAATGTGTTCTTATCTGGCAGTGCGGGGGCTGGTAAATCGTATGTTATCGAACAATATGTGAAGTTAAAACGTAAAGTCAATCGTAATACGAATATTGTAGTGACTGCAACGACAGGACTCGCGGCACTAAATATTTCAGGTTCTACTGTGCATAGTGTCACTGGTTTGGGGATTAGTAAATTGTGTTATGATGACTATCGCAAAACGACACCCGCAAAAGCAATACGCGTCAAGAATGCTGAGTTGAGAGGGATTGATGTGTTAATCATTGATGAGGTTTCAATGTTGTCTGCGCAAGGTTTAAATTTTATTGTTGATAGGTTTATGGACGCTAAAGGTGGATTGCCACAGATTATCTTGGCTGGCGACTTCAATCAATTACCACCCGTAGCCACTCCTCAAGATATCCAAGATTATGGGAATTTAATTTCTGAATTTTGTTATAAATCTCGAGGATGGGATACCATTTCTCCAGTTGTTTGTTATTTGGATAAGTCTTGGCGTGCTAAAGACCAACGGTTGAAAATTATTTTGGAAAATATTTCAATGGGTCAGGGTAGAAGTCCGGAAACGATTGATTTACTCAATACAATTCGCACTACTGATAAGATTGATAAACGTTCTAGTTCTATTTTAATGACGAAAAATATCAGAGTTGATAGTTATAACGAAGAATGTCAAAAATTAAATAATAATAAACCAAATCAATATGTTTATAAAGTTGATAACGAGTTTGCGAAAAATTATGCAAAAAAATTAGGTATCCCCGAGACATTAGTTTTTAAAGAGGGTGATAGGGTTATGATTACCCAAAACTATAGCATCAATGGTGAATCTGTAATTGTTCTTGATGATAATGGACAAAAATGTAATTTACCAGTTAGAAATGGAATGATTGGTACGTTTATACTATGGCGAAAGTTACCAGCTGTGAAATATACCAGGGAAGGTCGCAATTTTACTATTATATTTAAAACACCATTTGAGTATGTTTGCTGGAACGCTCCAACGGTATATGATATTCGCAGTGGGTCGTATAACGTCAAGGCGGATATGGAAGCTTATAAGCCTTGTGTCTATCAATATCCTCTCAAATTGGCCTATGCAATTTCTGTTCACAAATCTCAGGGTCAAACCCTCGATAACATCATTGTTGATTTAACAGAATGCTGGACTGAAAATTTGGGATACGTTGCTCTTTCACGCACACGGTCTTTGCGAGATATTACTCTTCTTAAAAGAGGTGGTCGATTAGGTAGTCCAAAAGCGTTACTCGTTTCGGAAAAATCTTTAAAAATAAAAGAGGAAATTCTCGAAGCATCTCTGAACAATCGATTAGAAGTTGATGAATGGAATGAAATGATATATAAAATCACCAATTAAAACGTGAATTGTATCACGTTTTTTTTTGGTTGGCGTAACCTTTACTAATTGCGTTATTTGTGGTATACTAAATTAGTAGAATAGAACTTCATGTATTAATGAGGATATTCAGAAAGGAGAATTCGTGTCGAAGGTACCAAAATCAGGCAAAAAGATGCCTAAAACAGGTAAAAAAAGCGGGAATAAAAACGCCAGAAAGAAACCGACGTCTAAGAAAAAACCAGTTTCTGGTAAATCAAAGAAACGAGTGAAGCTTTCAGTTCCGACTAATAATAGACAAAAATTGGTAGATTTGAAATTAATGAGGCCTCAATCATATATTTCAGAAACTAAAGCGACATCAACAGATATCAAAAGAATGGTCCATGTGGGCGGTCGAGAGTACGAAATTGACCCTAAAACACATTGCGTTTCAACGATTTTGAAATTAGTATTGAAGGTTCATCAAACAAATGAATTGTCCGAATCTTGGTCATTAGCACTGTGGAATATCAATCAAAAAGAAATTTTACCAGAGGGTGCTTCTGTGACATTTGTTCGTTCATTTGAACGCCGTGATGACGAAACCATCAAGAAACAAATCACACGAAGACGTAGACTAGCTGTTTTATCATCTGATTCTGCGGAAAATAGTACAAAACGGTCTGCATCTGTAAATCATGATTTGGGATTGCTACGAGCTATAAATCAAGGAGATTCTGTTGTGGGATTTGCTGCTGAAGTTTTAATATCTGCACCAGATGAACCTACACTTGAAAAGGCGGTATCTGCAGTGACAGATTATTTGGCTGCTAATGACGAAACGCGTGGTATGCATTATGCTATGGATGTCAATCATTTATCCCAACCACTTATCGTTTATGGACCAAACAGGCAGGCTGGCAATAAAGATGTTATGTATGATATGACGTCATTTGATGCTGGTCAATCCGCACTATTTGTTGACTCTGGTGGTGATAGGACAATAGGTTCTGAATATGTTGGTGTATCCGTTGGTAAATTGATTCGTTCCCATGCGGCTTATAATTTTCAAAATAACCGTGGATTTTTTGTTGGCAATGATACAAGAAATGAAACGCAGACAATTCCACGAGTTGTCAGGGAACCCAGTCAAATTTATTTATCGAAAGTCACTTCGCGTGCATATTTATTGAGGAATCAATCCGTCACACATTTTGTGTGCGACCATATCAATAATGTTGACCATTTGATGAATTTTGATTTGAACCCCCATAATAAAATTCGAGTGGATGCATCTAAGGGCTTGTTAAACTTGATTGAGCCTATTGAAACGAAGGACGTAATTGAACATCCTGACCGTATCCTATCACATTTTCCTAGCCATATTAATAATATTATTGCGTTACTTGGTCAATTTCGTGAGAATAAACAGGTATCGACAACGGATAAATTTTCGGATATTGCGCGCGATGTGCTCATTGCATTCTTTGTAGCTCAAAAATATTGGCGATATGATGCGGAAGGTCATTTAGATGATTTGCGATTTTATGGTCAGCATGACCAGTATAAAGTTTTATCCGATTTTGGTGCGTATGTTGCACAGCGTTTGAAAGTGAATCGTGATAAACGTTTGGAAGATGCTCTATCAGAATTGGACATGATTGTCAACCGTACAATTTTGCCAACAATTCCTGCACTCAATACAAAAACAGATGATTGTATTGATACATTGGTGAATACAAAATATCGAGTTGTTGATTTAACTGGTATGGGTCAAGGTGTTCTTACTGCAGTTGATAACCCATCAATGAACGTTATGGCTATTGCATATTTAAATGTTATTTTGCCAGCATTGAAAAATGGTGACCTTGTGGTGTTTCATGGATTGAGTCGTCTTACTAAAATTGCCCAACTGATTCAAGATATTTTGTCGTCATCTGGTCATAATATTGATGTATATTTTACAGAGAGTAATCAAAATATGGCTGTAAAAGCTCTTGATGTTCTTGATGCTGATTTGGATTTTGCAGTTGTTGATTTATACGACAATCGGTTGGATAAAATCAATGACCGATTTGGCATGGATGCTGGATGGACTCAGGACCTTGTGAAGAGTAAGGCGTCATATTTCGTGCGGACACAAACCAGCATGGATTATATTTATTTGGATGATATACTATAAGGAGAAAATATGAAATTTAAAATACCGAAAAAATTTGCTCTTTATGGGGTATTGTTTGCACTGACAGGGTTGTTTGCTGGTAGTGTCGGCGCTGATGGTTATGAAAACTTATTGCACCCATCTATTATTCCAACAGCTTATCAGGATGCTCAGTATTCGGTAAGTAAGAGCCAAAAAGCGGCTAGTGATGCCAAAAAAACAGCCAATGATAGTGATAGTGGTAGTGATGCGAAGAAAAATGCAGCGGATGCCACAAAAAATGCGGAAGAGTCCAAAGCCAATTTAGCTGACAACATCAAGGTTATTATGAATGCTGGAAATTTTGGCTCGACTGGGTTATTTTTTGGTCCGACATCGGGTAACTCAAAAGTCGATGCTTATGGTGCTTTAACCTCGACACCTGGACTAGACCGTACAGGTATCGATAATTTTGCGGCAAATACTGGTCAAGCCGATAAAGTTCATGCGTATCACGCGTTTGGTCTGGCAATGACGCACTTGAAAGATGGCGCGAGAAAAACGAGCGGTGAATCAATTGGGATAGATGCTGCGGCAGGTGGTATTATAGCACTTGCTAAATCATTCTCAATGTTTGGTTTGAGACTGCTCAAGGCATTCAATCCATTCCCTGTAATTGCTGCATTTTATGATTCGTCATTCTTGAATAATGCCAATTATACTGCTGAGGGTAGCAGTGAAAAGAATGAACTTATTAGCCTTGTAAATTCCAATGACATGCTTTCTGGGGCTATTCATTTGTTTGGCGACCCGATAACTGTCGGTTCTGTTACTACATCCTTTGCTTATATGATAACGGCGGTAGTCGTATTCACTATGTTTGGGTATGGGGCATTCACAAAATTGTGGAACGGGCAAAAAATGAGCATTACGTTCCGTAAGTCATTTGTAAAAATATTAATAGCCTCTGTAGCCATACCATTAGTTTCGGTTTATGGGTCTCGAGGATTATCGTGGACTATCGACACTCTTGATGAAGCCAATGAGACCAAAGAACAAACGATTATGCGAAATAATCTAAATATCTATAATTGGTATAAGAACGCATCGTTTGGGTTACCATCCGATGTCACATTAACTGTCAAAAATGGATATTTTGTTTTTACACCAGAAATTGTAGAGAAAATTAATCGATGGTCATCAACAAACCGTTCTTCTGCTAATAGTGCTGTGGTCGTTGACACATCAACCGACCCACTTCTCGGTACGGGTGTTACTAAAACTAGAAAGGCTCCGAAACCAGCTAGTGCAACAGATTTGAGTGATGAAGCTATTGCAAATGGTATTGTATCCGCTGCAAAAACGAATAAGAATACTACCAAAGTGTCATTCGCACCATCTTATAGCACAGGGTTTGTTGCTTCATCTTCTCAAGGTACTGGTGGTACACCTTGGGATGTGTCAGACATTGTATCATTTGCCGAAGCATTGGGTTCGAACAAGAAGTATGATGGTAAAGATAAATCAGTATCTGAAAATCCATATATTACAAATGCGGGTTTGGTTGCAACACAAAATGGTAACGATTTGAGTTATACATTTACACAAACGACAACCCAATATGGTATTAGTCCACTAGCAGCTTTTAACCTGATGGGTACTGATTTCAATGAATCTGGATTTGTTGTTCGAACAAATACTAGTGACATTACAACACCGACAATTGCTCCATATGTCATTACTGATGCCAGTCAACAAGTGAAAGCCCCTGGTATTATCAAAATTGTAGTTATGTTTACAATTATGATGGCAGGAATGAAATCATTAATGACGATTCTGACATCGTCGTTTGGTGCGTTATTCAAGGGAGGGGCTGGTTCGGCACTGGGTTCTGCTGCAGGTGCTGGTAACCTTGTAGGTGGTGCTATTGCACTAACTCTTGGGGTACTTGGATTATCCGTCATTATGACAATTGCAGTCGGATTGATGGATATGTTCTATACGTTTATCGCAAAAGTTCTATTCTCATGGGAAGTTCTAAGTGCAATTCAGGACGTGTCGAAAGAGGTTGGTGAATCACTTTTCGGTTGGCTTGCCAAAATACCAATTATTGGAGATTTGGTAGCGGGTATTATTACGAGTTTAACGGCAGCTATCATGGGGATTGTATCCATGATGATGATGCCACAATTAGTCAAGACACCAACAATCGCATATGGTGAATTCGTAGCTGGTATCCCATCAGCTATATCTGAACGGTTCGCTAACTGGGAACGTGTATTCACTGGTGATTACCATTCAGGCGCTGGCGGTTCTATTTTCGGTGGTGGTCCGATGATGGGCGGCGGTCGAAGTATGTTCGGTGGAGGCGGCGGTGGCGGTTCTGAGCTCGAAAAGATGAAGGCTCGAGAAGCCGAAAAACGCAAAGACCGTGCGCATGCTATGAAGACTGGTGCTGGTATGTTGGCGTCAGCTAGTCTAGCTACACTGGGTTCCTACTTGGCATTTGGACCACAAACTGAGAACAAGGATGGTGACATAAATGAATCGACAGCGAATGAAGCTCTAACAGCTGAAGAAGATGTTGTCAATGGTTCTCAAGAATTTGCAGAAGTGTCTGAAAAAGAAGGGGATTTCATCGGTCCAAAAGAGCCCGTTCTCGATGAGGATAACAATCCGGTTCTTCAACCACTTCCATCTCTGGATGATGAAGTCGGCGAAGGTGATGGTGCCATAACTGATAAATCTGTTACCCCAAATGGTGAAGGTGACACGGTTGAACCTGTTTCTCCAAACCCTGAGGGTGACATTGTTACTAACGGACCAACACAAGAGTCCGTCGATAACTCATTGGAACAAACATCCGTGGATGGTTCACCAACGCAGTTAACACCTGAAACAGGTGATAAAGACATCAAGGGTGGTCAACCGAGTGTTGAAAGTTCAATTAGTGATACCCAAACAAATACTGAAGGTGGTTCTGTCGAGTCGCAACAAGACTCTATACAACGGGATACCCTCAATAATGGTGCCGGTGGTTCTGTCACTAATAATGGAACTCTTACAAATGTTGAAGGTGTGGAATCTGCAGTCACAAACGCTGCGGAAGTTGCAAATAATTCTGAATCCATTGTTGCAAATGCCGAAGATAAATCAGACAAGAGCGTGTCTTCTGTTGCGAATGAAAATTCATCTGAAGTATCAGAAACATCGGTATCTAAAGGTGGGTCACAAGGGCAAATACCTAACAAACCTGCGGAAGGTGTTGGTTCAAAATCAACAACTACAAATCCATCTAATAAACCTGGAAAATCAATCGGTAAGTTCCGACAAACAATTGGTAAAACTATGATGGCAATGGGCGGTGTTGACCATAAAGCACCTCTCGATAAGGCTTCGATGAAGGGTATGGCAACTGCCGG
>ERZ773076.55-NODE-55-length-66885-cov-16.164208_pt1 | contig 66885 bp, 62 predicted proteins | sample MGYA00580613_ERZ773076 | MGnify/ENA primary metagenome ERZ773076 (study PRJEB29015, sample SAMEA2738005) | human oral metagenome | biome: human oral; feature: human-associated habitat; material: dental | place: China | collected 2057 ...
CAGCTTCTGCAAACACATTGTCATTAGCAATCCAAAACAAAATGACAATCGAAGACTTAGCTTATGTAGACTTCTTCTTCCAACCAGTATTTGACCGTCCATGGAACTACTTAAATATCTTAGGACAAGCTGCTGTTGAACAAGAACGCGTATTAGCAGAAGGTAAATAATACACTTTTGAAAGAGGATGCTTGCATCCTCTTCGTTGTGTCCTTTTCCTCGAATGCCCAAAATTCACTTATAAGTGAATTTTGGGCATTTTTACTTTGAAAAAGATTTTTTAAAAAGTGATAAAAAATCCACATAGGACCTTTTCAAAGCTGATTCGACCGTTTCTTCCTAGAAGAAAAAAGGTTGTATTTATGATACAATAATTGAGATACAATAAGAGAAGTGTGGAATTCACTAAAAGAAAAGGGGGAGGACAGTTGTGCAGAGACTGAAAAAGTTTGGAAGCAGGCTTTGGAATATTATTCAAGAAAATTTAATGCACGTGAATATTGGTGTAGAATCTGCTGCACTAACGTATTATATTTTGCTATCCATTATTCCGATTATTATGTTAATTGCCAATATCATCCCACTTTTACCAATCCCTGTTGATGTTATTTTTAAAACGATGAAAACTATTTTTCCTGCGGATATTAATGAAGTATTAATTCCGATTCTAAGGAATTACCTTGGTAATTTTAATGGTGGAGCTCTTTCATTGGGTCTTTTAATTTTATTTTGGCCTGCTTCTCAAATGTTTAGTAGTTTGCAAAGAGCATTGAATGTTTTATATGGAGCTCCTGTTCGAAGAAATTTTATTTTTGAGAGATTTTTTGCGATTGTCATTGCGATGGCTGCAATTTTAATGATTTTTGCCGTTTCTGTAGTATTCATTTTTGGAGAGCAATTTTTACGTCTTATAGGAGAGTTTTTCTCGTTAAATTTATCAAGCATTATTTTAGATTTTTCTTTTATCAAATGGGGAATGCTTTTCATAACGGTCTTTTTATTACTAAGTTTTATGTATTTTACAATTCCAAATGTAAAATGGTCGTTCCTTTATGCTTTACCTGGAGGATTCTTTGCAACCATTGGATTTGTATTAATTTCGCAACTATTTTCGATTTATATCCACTATGCGGGGCGCAATTTAACAGCGAATGGTGCATTTGGGACATTGATTGTATTTATGATTTGGCTGTATTTTATAGCTAATGTAATGATTTTAGGCGGAGTTCTGAATGTCATTATTTATCGATTTAGACACCCTAAAAAAGAAACTGAAGGAGTAACTGATGAAAAAAAAGAACTTAATGTACAATGATAAAGATTCACGAATCGATTATGGTGTCATTCTTCCAGTATTGTTATTAGCATTTATTAGTATTGCTACACTATTTTCTACGACCTATTTAATTAGTGGAAATGGTTCATTAAGGATGGTACTCATGCAGGTTGTGTGGTATGTAGTTGGAGTCATTGCAATTATTGTCATTATGCAATTTGATTCGGAGCAACTATGGAAACTGACCACTTGGGGTTATATTTTAGGCTTACTCATGCTATTAGCGGTTCTCTTCCTCTATGATAGAGCCACATTTGCAGATACGGGGGCGAAGAGTTGGTTCAGATTCGGTACCTTTTCCTTCCAGCCTTCAGAGGTCGTGAAGATTTTTTATATTTTAATCTTAGCAAAAGTTGCGACTTCTCATAATATGAAGACAAAATATAAAACTAGAAGAACAGACTGGCAGTTATTCGTTAAATTAGTGTTATGGGCAGCTCCAGCATTGATCTTAGTGATCCTACAAAATGACTTAGGAACAACCTTAGTTTTCTTAATGATTTTGGGTGGGATAATGATTATGTCAGGGATTAGTTGGAAGATTCTCCTTCCAATTATCATTACAGTGATTTTAATTGGAGCCCTTTTAATTTATTTAGTAGTGTATAACCGTCAACTACTATTAAATATCGGATTTAAAAATTATCAATTTGCTCGTATCGATTCTTGGTTGGATCCATATCGTGATCAAGGTGGAAATGGTTTCCAATTGTTCCAAAGCTTGAAGGCAATTGGTTCTGGTCGGATGTTTGGTAAAGGATTTGGCGTCTCTGATGTTTATGTTCCCGTTCGAGAATCTGACCTGATTTTTGCGACAATCGGAGAGAACTTCGGATTCTTAGGGGGAACATTCTTAATCGCGATTTACTTTATTTTGATTTATCAAATGATTCGCGTTTGCTTTGATACGAAGAATGAATTTTATACTTATATTGCAACAGGCGTTATTATGATGATTCTGTTCCACGTTGTTGAAAATATTGGAATGACGATTGGGCTATTACCACTTACAGGGATTCCATTACCATTTATTTCTCAAGGGGGATCGAGTCTGCTTGGAAATATGATGGGGATTGGACTTATTATGTCCATGCGTTACCACTTCAAGAGCACCATATTTGATGATGAAGAAGATGCATTCGGAGCAAAACACCAAGATGCAACCATGTTACGTTTACGTCAGGAGGATGGAAAATGATTGTTTATGTTCACCCAACATGTACAACTTGTAAGAAAGCTTTAAAATGGTTCGAATTAAATGGAGTAAAGTTTGAGCAAAAGGATATTCGTGAGAACCCGCCAACTGCCAAAGAACTTTTATCCATTAAGAAAAATCAGAATTTAGAGTGGAAAAAAATGGCGAATACGAGTGGAGAACTTTACCGCACTCTTGGCTTAAAAGATAAATTATCTTCGATGAGTGATGAAGAAGTAGCAAGTCTTCTTTCAAGTAATGGGCTGTTAATTAAACGACCACTTGTGTTGGATAATGGGGTTGCGATGTTTGGCTTCAAAGAAGAAGTGTATGAAGAGAAATGGAAGAGATAAGATGAAAAAGTATAGTGAAAATGGACTATGGATTAAACAAGACGGTTCAGAATATGTGATTGGTCTTTCGCAAAAAGGACAAGATGACCTTGGAGATGTGAACTTTGTGGAATTACTAAAAAGTGAGTCAGTTACTCCAGAAGATTCGATTATTAGTGTCGAAGCTGCAAAGGCAGTGACAGAATTACTATCTCCACTGAGCGGAACAGTCGTGGCTTTCCATGATGAATTAGAAGATAATCCAGAGTTCTTAAATGAATTAGAAGAAGAGAAAAACTGGATTGTTCGTCTAAATGGAGTAGATGAAGCTGCATTCAATGCTTTATTGGATGAAGATCTTCCATGTGAACAATGTGAAGTGAAATAAAAGATAAAAAAGAAAACTACGACTTCTCAGCAAATGAGAAGTCGTAGTTTTTTATTATACATTTTATTTTGAACGAATCACACGTTCGACAAAGTTATCAAATAATCCTTGCATTACATTGCTATCTTCAATTAATAATTCTGGATGCCATTGAACGGCAACTACACTTTGGTCCTTTGATTTAGATTCGAACGCTTCGATCAGTCCATCCGTACTCCAAGCAACTGGAACAAAGTCAGAGGCCAATTGTTTAACCGCTTGGTGGTGGTAAGAGTTCACTGGAGTCGTTGTTCCAAGAACGCGAGAAAGCTCGCTGCCACTTGCGATTTGAATCGTATGTGTTGGTTGGCTTGGCATTGTTTTTTGTGTATGTTTCACAGAAATATTTTCGTATTGTGATTCGATATCTTGGTAGAGTGTTCCACCAAAAGCGACGTTTAGAATTTGTAAGCCGCGACACACTGCAAAGATTGGTTTGTGTTGTCTATAAGCTTCTTTAATTAGCTCAATTTCAAACGCATCACGAGCAGGGTAAGTACGTTCTAATTTTAAGTGCGGTTCTTCGCCATATAATAATGGAGAAACGTCTTGTCCACCCGCTAATAGAAGTCCATCTACCCGTGAGATGAATTCTTTTGCAAATTCTGGGTTACTGATGGGAATAATGACAGGAATTGCATTTGCCTTTTCAAGGCCACGGACAAAACCGTTAGCTGCGTATGATAAAATGTAGCGATCTTCTTCCGTATTATCTTGGCGATGATTTCCAGCAATACCAATAAGTGGATAAGTTTGCATGTGTATCAGCCTTTCTTTCAAAAATATGTTTCATCATACCGCATTTTTATGAAAATGAAAAGCATAATAACACGATTTTTAGAGAGCGTCTATTTGCGAATCGTTCTCAATTAGGATAAAATAAGACAGAATAGAATGATTATAAAGGAGAATGAATCGTGGCAACTTTAGAGATTAAAAATCTACATGTATCGATTGAAGACAAAGAAATTTTAAAGGGCGTTAATTTAACGATTAACACTGGAGAAATTCACGCAGTAATGGGACCAAACGGAACTGGGAAATCAACACTTTCCGCAGCCATTATGGGTCACCCAAGTTATGAAGTAACGAAAGGAGAAATTCTATTAGACGGCGAAAACGTCTTAGAAATGGAAGTAGACGAACGCGCTCGTGCAGGTCTATTCTTAGCGATGCAATATCCAAGCGAAATCGTTGGGGTAACAAACGCAGAATTCATGCGTTCAGCAATCAACGCACGTCGTGAGGAAGGCGACAAAATGGGAGTTCGTGAATTCATCAAGAAACTTGATGAAAAAATGGCCCTATTAGATATGCCAGAAGAAATGGCAGAACGTTACTTAAACGAAGGATTCTCAGGCGGTGAGAAAAAACGTAATGAGATTCTTCAATTATTAATGATTGAACCAACCTTTGCGATTTTAGATGAAATCGACTCAGGCTTAGATATTGATGCCCTAAAAGTGGTGTCACGTGGAGTGAATGCGATGCGTGGAGACCACTTTGGATCATTAATTATTACGCATTACCAACGTCTTTTAAATTACATTGAACCTGATGTAGTACATATTATGATGGATGGCCGTGTTGTGATGACAGGAGATGCGTCTCTTGCTCGTCGCCTAGAAGCTGAAGGATACAAAGGAATTAGTGAAGAATTAGGAATCAAGATTGAACATCAAGAGTAGGAGTGAGATTGTGGCAGAGACAAAATTAACCATAACACCAGAAGAAATCACCGCATTCTCTCTTACAAAGAATGAACCGGAGTGGTTTCTACAAACACGTCTTAAAGGCTTAGAACTTGCTAAAACGCTAGATTTACCTTTTATTGAACGTGTGAAATTCCACCGTTGGAACTTATTTCAATCTTCAATCGGAGAAGGTACTTCAATGATTGAGGAGCTTCCAAAAGTGATTCCAACAGCAGCTGGAAGTGCAAAAATCGTTCAACTAGGTGCGGTATCTTATTGGGAAGAAATGAATGCTGAAACAGCCATGAATGATGTTCTAGTGATGGATTTATTTGACGCTTTGGAACAATATCCAGAGCTTGTTAAACCGTACTATATGACAAAAGCAGTACCAGTCGATGAAGATAGCTTAACGGCTTACCACGCAGCTATGGTCAACTCAGGAGTATTTATTTATATTCCTAAAAATGTAGCCGTGGAAGAAATTATTGAATCTCATTTTGTTCAAAATAACTTAGTGGACGAAGCGTTCGTGAAACACGTTTTAATCGTGGCGGATGAAAATAGCTCGGTCTCTTATGTGGAACGTTTTGAGAGTGTTGGAGACAAAAAGAATACAGCAAACATTGTTGTAGAAGTGATTGCAAAACAAGGAGCGAAAGTTCAGTTTGCGGCTGTGGATACTTTAGGTCAATCAACAGATGCGTATGTGAACCGTCGTGGCTATCTTGAAAAAGATGCAACAATTAACTGGGCACTTGGCATTATGAATGACGGAAATGTGATTGCAGATTTCGACTCTGAATTACGAGGAGATGGCTCTCATTCACAAGTGAATGTTATCGGTATTTCTACAGGACGCCAAGTACAGGGAATTGATACACGTGTGACAAACTATGCACCACATTCAGTAGGACATATCCTGCAACACGGTGTTATTTTAGATAAATCAACCTTAACGTTTAACGGAATTGGACATATTATTAAAGGGGCGAAATTTGCGGATGCCCAACAAGAAAGCCGTGTACTCATGCTTTCTGAAGGGGGACGTGGAGACGCGAACCCAATTCTATTAATTGATGAAAATGAAGTAACCGCTGGACACGCAGCAAGTGTGGGACAAGTGGATGATGAACAATTATTCTACCTAACAAGCCGTGGAATCTCAGAAGCTGAGGCAAAACGCCTTGTGATTCGTGGATTCTTAGGAGCTGTGATTCGTTCAATCCCTTCAAGTACTCTTCAAAAAGAACTTGTAGATATGATTGAACAAAAGTTGGTTGCAAGCTATGATTAGTAAAACAATTCGAGAAGACTTTCCGATTTTAAAGCGTGAAGTTAACGATGAAGTGCTTGTCTATTTAGACAATGCAGCAACAACGCAAAAGCCACGCCAAGTCGTAGAAGCCGTTGAGAAATTCTATGCTACTCATAATGCGAATATTCATCGTGGGGTGCATACATTAGCACAGGAAGCAACCGATTTGTATGAGGCAGCTCGAGCTAAAGTGGCGAAATTTATCAATGCTAGTAGTGCCAAAGAAGTGCTCTTTACGCGTGGAACGACAACCAGTTTAAACTGGGTTGCACAAGGATTTGCACCAGGACGCTTGCGAAAAGGGGACGAAATTTGGATTAGCCCGGCTGAGCATCATTCGAATGTGGTTCCTTGGCAACAAGTGGCCAAACAAATAGGAGCCGTTTTACGTTATTTTTCACTGACCAAAGAAGGCGAGTTGGATCTTGAAGCAGTTGAAGATTCTTTAACCGAGAAGGCGAAAATCGTATCGATTAATCACGCTTCAAACGTTCTAGGAACAGTAACGGATGTGAAACGTGTAGCAGAATTAGTTCACGCAGTAGGAGGAGTCCTTGTTGTGGATGGTGCTCAAGCAGCGCCGCATCAAAGAGTGGACGTCCAAGAATTGGACTGTGACTTTTATACCTTTAGTGGACACAAGATGCTGGCTCCAACAGGAATTGGTGTCTTGTATGGAAAAGAAGCACTTCTTCAAGAGATGAATCCTGTCGAATTTGGTGGCGAAATGATTGATTTCGTGTACGATGAGGAGAGTACATGGAATGAATTGCCGTGGAAATTCGAAGCCGGCACTCCAAATATCGCAGGAGCCATCGGACTAGCGGCTGCCATTGATTATTTGGAAGAAATTGGGATGGAGAATATCCATCAGCATGAACAAGAAATTATCACGGTTCTCTTACCGAAAATGCAAGAGATGGAAGGCGTGACGGTGTACGGGCCAAGTGACCCAGAAAGACATTCTGGTGTCATTAGTTTTACCATCGATGGTATCCATCCACACGACATCGCAACGGCGCTTGATATGGAAGGTTTTGCGGTTCGCGCAGGACATCATTGTGCGCAGCCTTTAATGAGATGGCTCGATGTACCGGCAACATGCCGTGCAAGTTTTTATATGTATAACACGCTTCAAGAAGCAAAACAGTTTTTAGAAGCATTAGAAAAAGTAAAGGAGTTTTTCCAATATGGCCTTATCTAAATTAGATCAGCTTTATCGTCAGGTGATTTTGGATCATTCCTCTCATCCTCACCATAAAGGTTTGGTTGATGATGCGAGCATTCCAACGATTGAATTTAATAATCCAACGTGTGGAGATGTGTTGCAGTTGCAACTTGTTGTAAATGACGACGGTGTGATTGAAGATGTTCACTTTGACGGACACGGCTGTACGATTAGTATGGCGAGTGCCAGCATGATGAGTGATGCGATTATTGGAAAGACAATTGACGAAGCGGTCGCTCTAGCAGAAGATTTCTCAAGTCTAGTGCAGGGTGAAACCGTGGACGAAGAACCTTTAGGGGATGCGGCGCTCCTTGCCGGTGTTCAAAAATTCCCAGCACGTATTAAATGTGCCACTCTTGCGTGGAAAGCATTAGAACGTGCAGTAGAAAACGAGAAATCATAAGAAAGTGGTGACAAAATGAGTGGAGTTCCTGAATTAGCCGATTACAAATATGGCTTTCATGAGGATGTAACACCTGTTTATGAAACAGGAATGGGATTAAGTGAAGAAGTCGTTCGTACGATTTCAAAAGTGAAGAACGAACCACAATGGATGCTTGATTTCCGATTAAAATCATTGAAGACATTCGAAAATATGCCAATGCAAACATGGGGTGCGGACCTATCAGACATTGATTTTGATGCAATTACTTATTTTAAACGTGCCAGTGATAAGCCAGCGCGTTCATGGGATGATGTTCCTGAAAAAATTAAAGACACCTTCGAGAAAATCGGGATTCCTGAAGCAGAACGTGCGTATTTAGCAGGAGCTTCAGCACAATTCGAATCTGAAGTAGTTTATCATAATATGAAAGAAGAATTCGATAAACTTGGAATTATTTTTACAGATACGGATTCTGCTCTGAAAGAATATCCAGAATTATTCGAAAAATACTTCGCTAAACTTGTACCGCCAACGGATAACAAGTTAGCAGCTTTAAACTCAGCAGTATGGTCAGGCGGAACGTTCATCTATGTACCAAAAGGTGTGAAATGTGATGTACCGCTTCAAACGTACTTCCGTATTAATGACCAAAACATGGGTCAATTCGAACGTACGCTCATTATCGTAGACGAGGGAGCGAGTGTGCATTATGTTGAAGGATGTACAGCACCAACGTATTCTTCAAATAGTTTACATGCAGCGATCGTTGAAATTTTCGTTGAAGAAGGTGGATATTGCCGTTATACAACCATTCAAAACTGGTCGGATAATGTGTATAACTTAGTAACGAAACGTGCCAAAGCAGCTGCTCATGCAACCGTTGAGTGGATTGATGGAAACCTTGGTGCGAAGACAACGATGAAATATCCTTCAGTATTCCTTGAAGGACCATACGCCAAAGGAACAATGTTATCGATTGCCTTTGCCGGAGAAGGCCAACATCAAGATACAGGTGCGAAGATGATTCATAATGCGCCTCATACGTCAAGCTCAATCGTTTCAAAATCGATTGCTAAAGATGGCGGAGCGGTGAACTATCGTGGTCAAGTGACGTTCAGTAAAAAATCAGATTATTCGATTTCTCATATTGAATGTGACACGATTATTATGGATGACAAGTCGAAATCAGATACGATTCCATTTAACGAAATTCATAATGATAAAGTAGCTCTAGAACACGAAGCCAAAGTGTCAAAAATTTCTGAAGAGCAATTGTTCTACTTGATGAGTCGTGGAATTAGCGAGTCAGAAGCAACTGAAATGATTGTCATGGGATTCGTTGAGCCATTTACAAAAGAACTTCCAATGGAATATGCCGTTGAATTAAATCGTTTAATTGCGTACGAAATGGAAGGGTCAGTTGGATAGATGTTATAAGCCAAGGAACTTTGATTGAATCAGGTTTCTTGGCTATTTATATCCATAACTCTATTGAATATAATCTTTAGTAATTATATGATTATAGTAGTTCAACGATAAATTAAAATTGAGGGATATGTTTATGATTAGTGAAGAATATATCAGAAGAGAAAAACTCATAGCGGAAGTATATGAAAGATATTATGATTCTAGACCAGAATTAAAGGAAGAGTCAGAAAAATTATATAATTTGTATAATAATGATAAAATTTCATTTGAAGAATACAGAAAAAAATCACTAGAACTCGGTAAAAAATATGACTAAGAAGCTATAAGGAAGAAATAAAGAAAGTTCTGAAGCATTGGAGGAAATGCTATGCCCCTAATAAAAGGAATACCAGATGTTGAAATGTTGGATTTTTCAAAAATGTCTAATGAACAACTGATGGAAATCAGAATAAATATTGATTTAACTTCTATAGAAGAAACAAACATGTTTTTAGAAGAATTAAAGAAAAGAAAACTTGAATACAATAAGAATTAAGCATCTAACAAGTAGTTAGGTGCTTTTTTTGATTGAATCTTAAATTATTCCTCGATGAATCTCTGTTAGGAATCTATAAAGTCGGCTGTAACTCAATGAATGATGTACTCAAGAAGAAAAAGCTTCTTTATAGTTCTATATTATTTATAAAATATTTCTAAAGCGAGTATATTACACTTGTATTATATTCGAGATATGTTATAATATGTTCATCAGAGATAAAAAGAAAGGAGAATGGGAATGAGAAAACAACCGTGGTCGAACGAAAATAAGACAGAGCGGATTAACTTCACGATTGAACCTTCTTTAAAAGAAGCATTTTTGAAGATAATTTCGACTGATGTTTCAACTTATTTTAGATCGGTCATCGAAAAAGAAGTCGAAGGTCATCAAAAAAAAGTTGAAAACTGGCCGGATGCCATTAAAAATTTATTGCATGGACAATTTAAGGCATTCTCCGAGCAAGTATTTGGAACATTTAATTACCGAGGACGAAACTATCCTTATAAGATTTTGGACGTTATGTCCGTTGAAGAAGGCCAACCACTTGAAGTCATTGACTATGAAGATGGCTTGGTTTATGTTAAAGTAATTGAGGAGCTCAATCCAGAAAAATTAGTATATGTAACTTTATAGAAAGAAGGAAATTTATCATGCCATTAACAATTATCATTATCGCTTTAGTATTAGTTTTATTAATTATCGCGTTCAAATCAATTCGTATTGTACAACAAGGACACAAAGCTGCTGTTCAATCATTCGGACGTTACGTTGGGGAATTAGGACCAGGGTTACACTTTGTAACACCAATCATTCGTAATATTGCATACGTTGTGGATATGCGTCAACGTTCATTAGATTTAGATCCACAAGAAATCATTACAAAAGACAACGTTAATTTAACAATTGATGCTTCAGCTAAATACCACGTAGATAATCTTGAAGAATACTTATATGGAAACACAAACCCAGAAGGATTATTACTTTTAGATATCCAAAACGAATTACGTGACATCATCGGTACAATGACGATGGCTGAAATTCTTGGTGGTACAAACAAAATCAACACTGACTTAAACCAACGTGTATTCGGTAAAACAGACTCTTACGGGGTTACAATCGACCGTGTTAACATTGGTGAAGTTATTCCTCCACAAAGCATCGTTGAAGCGATGAACAAACAAATCACTGCTGACCGTGAACGTGATGCTGCGTTAATCGCTGCTGACGCTCGTCAAAAAACAGTTGAAATGGATACAAGAACTCAAAACAACAAATTATTAGCAGATGCTCGTGCTCATGCTGAAAAAATCGCAATTGACACTCAAGCAACTGTTGCTCAATTAACAGCGATCAACAACGCATTAAATGAATCTAACTTAAATGCGGCTGCGTTAGAATACTTAGCAATTGATGCTAAAAAAGCTCTTGCTGAAGGTCCAAACAATACAGTTGTATTAATGGATGGACAAAATAACGCAAAAATTGCTGAAAACATTGCTTCATTAGCATCAGGACGTAAAGTTTGGGACGAAGCAGGTAAATAATCATGAAACAACGAGCTAGCAAATCTTTCTTTAGATTGAAGTGGCTTGCCGTGTTGATTGTCAGTTTCTTCATGATGGGAACTTTCCAAAGTATTACTGTAAATACAGTATATGCAGAAACGACCTCAGATAATTCTAGTAAAATGGTGGGGTCGTATGAAACCACGGTTAATGTTCAGGCAAACAAAAATTTTAATGAAACAATTACGGTTCCTTTAAAGTTTAACAATCCTGATTATGATTCTGTGAAAGTACCTGTTCAACTCAACAATCTAAAAGAAGGAAACTATAAACTTCAATTTTTTGTATTCAGAGAAAATAAAAAATACAAAGTAGATGTCTTTCTCTTAAATAAAAATAATCTATCTATTCACCTTGAATTTATTGATATAGTGGATGGGAAAGTCGTTAAGCCATTCCAATATGATAGAGCAACGGATAAAAGAGATGTAGAGGAGATGACGACTGAAGCCGTAAATGCAAAAGAAAATCAGTCTAATCTGCAATCTTCGAATCAAAAGAATAATGACAATAACGCAAAGACCAATTCGTACGATAGTGAAAAAAATTCTAATACTAATGATAATAAGAAAAGTAGTTTCTTTTTTAATAATTATAATTCAAAAGATGGCGAAGGTTATTATGTATTAGGACAAGCTTTGTTTTTTATCGTATTAATTCTAATGGTATTTGTTTTTATTGGTAGAAAACAAAATAAGGCAAGAAATAACTCACAAAAAGAGAACTCTAATATGAATATGAGATCTCCTAAGAAAAATGAACGACGTCAAAATAATAAGGATTCTAGATTGGAAGAAATTCCACAAAGAGTTTATCGTCCACGTCATAGCATTTCGAATCCAAAACAACGTTCTCAAGCAAAAAAACAAGCGACTAAACAGGCATTACAGTCTACAAATCACCGAAGAACTCAACAGAGCCCAGAAGAGTTTGTTGGAACTCAACGTCCAACAAGACCATTGGTGTATAAGACAAAATCTAAAGAAAAGTCTCATACTTTACCAAGAGTACTTTCTAACAAATCTCTTCCTCGAATCATAAAAACAGTTCGCTTAAAATAAAGAATCAAATCCTCTAAGTTGTAAAAGACTTAGAGGATTTTTCTATAGGGAAGGATTTGCAGTCTATAAAGAATGGGAGTATTCTAAGTGAGAAGGGTGGAATATAGATGCAAGAAATAGAAAAATTAATGAATAAAATTGAAAAGGATCCTCAAAATAAAGAATATACTAAAGCTGGAATTAAACCTTTATTTTCTGCTCCACGGAATGCAAAGATTTTGATTGTTGGACAAGCTCCTGGAATTAAAGCGCAAGAGAGTCGCTTGTTTTGGAATGATCAAAGTGGTGATAATCTAAGAAACTGGATGGGAGTTGATCGTAATTTCTTCTATCAATCGGATTTATTTGCAGTCGTTCCAATGGATTATTATTATCCTGGAAAAGGGAAATCAGGAGATCTTCCACCACGTAAAGGTTTTGCTGAAAAATGGCATGCAGAAACATTAGCTTTAATGCCAGATATTGAACTTATTATTTTAGTAGGAAAATATGCTCAGGATTATTATTTAAAAGATACAAAGAAGAAAAACTTAACGGAAACAGTGAAGGCATACAAAGAATATTTACCAAAGATGTTTCCGCTTGTACATCCGTCTCCTTTAAACCGTCGATGGATGGCAAAAAATCCATGGTTTGAAGAGGATGTTTTACCAGAATTTAAAAAAAGAGTTCAAGAAATCATTAAAGGAGCCAAGTAATGAGAACAGAGGTATATCCAGAAATCGAAATCTATAACGAACATATGATTCCAGTCAGTGAATTGCATACAATTTATGTAGAAGAATCAGGAAATCCATTAGGACATCCAGTTGTTGTTTTACACGGCGGACCAGGAGGAGCATCCTCTCCAGTGAATCGTCAGTTTTTTGATCCAGAATTTTATCGCATTATCCAATTTGATCAACGTGGATGTGGAAAGAGTATCCCTTTTGCATCGTTAGAAGAGAATACGACACATGATTTAGTAGCGGATATGGAGAAGATTCGTACCACATTAGGGATTGATAAGTGGCTTGTCTTTGGTGGTAGCTGGGGAACAACGCTAGCCTTACATTACACGATTGCACACCGTGAACGCGTCGTAGGATTGATGCTTCGTGGAATCTTCCTTGGTCGTCAAAGCGATGTAGATTGGTTATATCAAGATGGGGCGTCTCATTTTTATCCAGAGAACTTCGAGAAGTTTAAAGCACCAATTCCTGTTGAAGAACAAGGAGAATTGGTGAATGCGTACTACAAGCGTTTGACGTCAGAGGATGAATCGATTTGTCTAGAAGCAGCGCGTGCGTGGGCAGAGTGGGAACATGGTCTCGTGAAATTAATTCCGTATGAGCCGATTGTATGGGATGAAGCAGGCATACGCGCGGCGCTGACGATTGCGCGAATGGAATGTCACTTCTTTTATCATCACTGCTTTGTAGAAGACGATAATTACATCTTGAACCGTGCAGAGGCATTCAGGGGGATTCCAATGCATATCGTTCATGGTCGTTATGATGTGGATTGCTTACCAAGTGCGGCGTTTGAACTCGCTCAAGCAGTCGATGGCGCAGAACTCATCTATGCACAAGCAGCGGGTCATACCGCAATGGAACCCGCTACGATGGAAGCATTAGTTGGTTTTAGTGAGAAATGCAAAAACTATTTTAAATAAAAAGAAAGGCTCGTAGAATGAATCTACGGGCCTGTTTTTGTGTTTAGATTTTTTCAAGAAGCATTGCAGCAATGCGCTCTACATCGCGGTTACTTCCGCGTAATTCAAATTCATCGAGCACTGGGAACCCAAAACGCTCAGAATATTGACGGGCGGTGAGGCAGAATTGCTTATTAAAGTTACGATTTCCGCTACCAATCACCCCAAAGCAATGTGCATAATTATGTTCATAAGCGAGGAAATCACCAAGCGGATTGGTTAAGACTTCAACGTCTCCATTATCCACGCCATTTCCACCTTCTAAATAAGTCGGTAGAAAAGCAACGAAGGGTTTTCCTACTTTGAAGTAATCTTCTTGGCCTTTAACAAGGTCTTTAACATTCGTCAATGTCACTTTTAAAGAGGGCTCCATAAAGCGTAATTGATCTCTTAAACGAGTGACGAAGTTATGTGTATTTCCGGTTAAACTAATATAAATAATTGGTAATTCTTTCGACATTGAGAAACCTCCTGAAAGATTTTGCTGTCTTTAAGTATACCGCACTTTGCTTAATCCTTCTAGAGGGTGTTTTTAAACTTTTAAAAATTGTGAAAATCAGCTATAATACTTGAGAACAAACACGAAGGAGATACTCATGTCACACTTAAAAGAAGAAGTACAATCTCGCAAGACCTTTGCGATTATTTCCCACCCGGACGCTGGGAAAACAACGATTACTGAACAATTACTCTTATACGGAGGCGCGATTCGTCAAGCGGGTACCGTAAAAGGAAAGAAAACAGGGAAGTTTGCAAAATCTGACTGGATGGAAATCGAAAAACAACGTGGGATTTCTGTTACGAGTTCAGTAATGCAAGTGGAATACGATGGAAATCATATTAATATTGTGGACACCCCAGGACACGAGGACTTCTCAGAAGATACGTATCGTACATTAATGGCCGTGGATAGTGCCGTGATGGTGATCGACAGTGCAAAAGGGATTGAGCCACAAACAAAGAAACTATTCGAAGTTTGTAGTATGCGAGGAATTCCGATTTTTACGTTCATTAACAAATTAGACCGTGATGGACGTGAACCGCTGGAATTAATCGCGGAATTAGAAGAAGTATTAGGAATTGACGCGTATCCAATGAACTGGCCAATGGGTATGGGGAAAACATTCCTTGGCTTATATGATATTTACAACAAACGTGTTGAGTTGATGCACCCAGAAGAAAACGAAGATAATGACTTCTTACCATTGAACGAAGATGGGGAAGTGGACGGCGATTATGCGTTTAAACAATCTACACTTTATAACCAAGCAATCGAAGACGCACAGCTCTTATTAGAAGCAGGAAATGCTTTTGATGAAGAGAAGATTGCAGCTGGTAAATTAACGCCTGTATTCTTCGGTTCTGCCTTAACTGGATTCGGGGTTCAAACATTCTTAGATGCGTTTGTTGATTTTGCGCCGAGTCCATCAGCGAAGAAGACAGAATCAGGGGAACTTGTAGATCCACTTCAAGAACAATTCACTGGATTCATCTTCAAAATTCAAGCAAATATGAACCCAGCGCACCGCGACCGTATTGCGTTTGTGCGTATCTGTTCAGGAGAATTCACTCCAGGGATGGACATTACCGTGAACCGTTCGCAAAAGAAAATGAAATTATCACATACAACGCAATTTATGGCGGATAGCCGTGAAACAGTGAAAGCAGCCGTTGCGGGGGATATTATCGGACTTTACGATACAGGGAACTTCCAAATCGGAGATACGATTTACTCAGGAAAAGGTGCTGTGCAGTTCGAACCACTTCCACAATTTACGCCAGAACTCTTTAATAAAGTTTCTGCGAAAAACGTGATGAAGCAAAAATCATTCCATAAAGGAATTGAGCAGTTAGTACAAGAAGGGGCTATCCAATTGTACAAGACCTACCATACAGGAGAATATATCCTAGGTGCCGTTGGTCAATTGCAATTCGAAGTATTCCAATACCGCTTGTTAAATGAATACAATGCCGAAGTAGTCATGACGCCAATCGGAAGTAAAATTGCTCGTTGGATTGACGAAGAACAACTGGATCCAAATATGTCATCAAGTCGAAACTTATTATGTCGCGACCGTTTTGACCAACCAGTCTTCTTATTCGAAAACCAATTTGCCTTAAACTGGTTCAAAGATAAACATCCAGATGTAGAATTAAAAGCATTGTTTTAATATAAATAAGAGACTCTCTAATCGAGTGATTGGAGAGTCTTTTCGCATTTATTTAGTTTAAGCTTCGTATCCCATTAGGATTCCGCCTTGTTCTGCATAATAGCTGCAAACCCCGCTTGTATGGATACTAGAAACATCCGCATCTGGGAATTCGCTATGTACGGCTGCTTGAATCAAGCCGCAGATTTCTGGGTTACTGCAGTGGCTGATAACCACACGACCACCCTTGTAGCCATTTTTCTTCATTTCGGACCAAACTGCTTGAACAGCTTTCTTTTGACCTTTTGCTTTGTGAAGTAAGTTTAAGGTTCCTTCTGGAGAAGCGTCACCGACTAAGCGGATATTGAGCATTCCGATAACGGCTCCGACTAATTTATTTAATCGACCGTTTTTTACTAGGTTATCGACACGAGCAAGTGCAAATAATAGTTTGGTGCTCGCTAAATATTCTTTTAATGCTGCAACCACTTCTTCATAAGAAAGTCCTTGAGCAATCAGTTCATTTGCTTTTCGCACAAATAGAACCATTTCACCACTTGCTGAAAGGCTATCGAAGACTTCAATATTTGTTTCAGGGGATTCTTCTAATAACATATTTTTGGCTAATTGAGCACTATTTTGGCTTCCTGATAGACCGCCTGTAATTGTAATAACAATAATATTTTCAGCACCTCTATAGGCCTCTAAAAAAGCATCTGGACTTGGACAAGCTGAAGCAGTTTTTTCCTTTGATTCATACATTTCAATCATCATAGCATCGATATCTAATGACGCATCGTCTTTATAATGTTTCTTGCCCACTTGGACCGTTAACGGTACATTAATATATTCAGTGTTTGTTGCTAGATTCTCGATTTCACGTAGATCACAACCAGAATCTGCAATTATTTTCCATTTCATAAGAGAATTCTCCTTTAGTAGTATAGTTCATACAAAAGTAATATACTTTGAACTTCAAAACAAGTCAACTAATCTTATTAAAACTTAACATTTTATTGGTATTTTAGCGCTTTCTGTACTATTGTTAAAGAGTAGGAATAAATTTTAAGGAGGAGTATTATGACTCAAACAATTTCTTTTGGATATGGATCAAAGCCGGCTCAATTATTATCGAATAAATTAAATCGACATGGAGTAATTGCTGGAGCCACCGGTACAGGAAAAACAGTAACTCTTAAAGTGCTTGCTGAGCAATTAAGTGAAGCAGGAGTACCTGTATTACTTTCTGACATTAAAGGAGATTTAGCTAGCCTTGCTGAAAAAGGTGAAGTAACTGAAAAAATTGCGGAAAGATTAAAAAAAGTTCATGTGGAAAATTTTGAACCAAGTTCTTATCCAGTGGCTTTTTGGGATATTTTTGGTGAAAACGGAATTAACATTCGTACAACAATTTCAGAAATGGGACCAATTTTATTATCTCAATTGTTAGGATTAAATGAAACGCAAGAGGGGATTTTAAACATTGCGTTTAAAGTTGCTGATGAACAAGGTTTATTATTAATTGATATTAAAGATTTACGTGCAATGTTAAATTATGTTGGAGCCCATGCTTCTGAATTGCGTAATTTATATGGAAATATTGCACAACAATCCATTGGGACTATTTTACGTAGCTTATTAGTTTTAGAACAACAAGGTGGAAATCAGTTCTTTGGAGAACCAGCTTTTGAAATTGAAGATTTATTTAAAACAGATGCAAGTGGACGTGGGACCATCAATGTATTATCTTCTGAAAAATTATTCCAAACACCTAAATTATATGCAACTTTCTTATTATGGTTCTTATCAGAGTTATATGAAAATTTACCAGAAGTAGGAGATTTAGATAAACCAAAACTAGTATTCTTCTTTGATGAAGCACATGTATTATTCAATCAGAGCAACCCGGCTGTACAAGCAAAAATTGAATTAATTGTTCGTTTAATTCGTTCGAAAGGAATTAGTATTTTCTTTGTAACACAAAACCCAACAGATATTCCTAATGCGGTAGCCAGTCAGCTAGGAAATCGAATTCAACATGGTTTACGTGCGTTTACACCAGCTGAGCAAAAAAATGTAAAATCTGTAGCTGAAACTTTCCGTCAAGAAGAAGGAAAAGATTTAGTTTCAGTCATTACGAATCTTAAAGTAGGGGATGCTGTAGTTTCTACTTTACAAGAAGAAGGATCACCAAGTTTTGCAGAAGTAGTTTCTATTTACCCACCGAAGAGTAAATTAGATGCGGTTGATGCTTTTGTTCGCCAACAACTAGTGAATCAATCTCCGTTCTATGATAAATACGCTGAAATGTTTGACCGTGAGTCAGCTCATGAGCAATTATTAGCATTAGAACAACAATTTCAACAAGAACAAGAAGAGATTTTAGCACAAAAAGAAGCTGAAAAGCAAGAAGCACTTGCTCAAAAAGAGGCTGAAAAACAGGCTAAATTAGAAGAAAAAGAACGTGAACGTCAAGAAAGAGAACTAGAACGTCAAGCACGACAAGCAGCAACTAAGAAAGGTGATTCTGCGATGGATCGCTTTACAAAAAATATAATGTCTAGCGTTGGACGTGAAGTAGGTCGAGTGATTACTCGTGGAGTAATGGGCTTGTTCAAAAAATAAGAGGAGGCTGTCCTATGGCAAATGTCGTTGTATTTTTAGCGGAAGGATTTGAAGAGATTGAAGGCCTTGCTACAGTTGATATTTTGAGAAGAGCAGGTCATATTGTTCATACAGTTGGTATTGGTGGACAAGTCATTACGGGTTCTCATAAAATTTCAGTGAAGGCAGATGATGAATTAGAGACATTTTATTGGGCTCAAATAGATGCCTTAGTGCTTCCAGGGGGAATTCCAGGGGCGCATCACTTAAGAGAGAATGAGTTTCTTATTCAAAAACTGAAAGAATATTCGAAAAAAGGCAAAATTATTGCAGCAATCTGTGCGGCACCAATTGTCCTACATCGGGCAGGATTGCTGAAAAAGAAAAAGTTTACTTGCTATCCCGGTTTTGAAGAAGAAATTCATGATGGAATTTATACAGGAACGATAGTTGAAAAAGATGGAAAAATCATCACGGGTTGTGGTGCAGCTGCAAGTTTTGAATTTGCTTATACAATAGCAGAAGCATTAGGAACAGATACCTCCCTACTTCGAGAAGGGATGCAGTACAATAAACTTTTAAAAAAATAATATTAGAAAGATTTGTTCTATTCTTAGAACAAATCTTTTTTTGTTACAAAAATGTTACAATGTTACAAAAATGTTAAATGTATGGCTTGATTTTTTTCTGGAAATTTGAGAGAATAAAGTATCAAAATCGACGTAATATGTTTTAGAAATTAGGGAAATTTATGAGAAAAGAAGAAATTAATCAAGTAGTGAAGAAGTTACGTAGTAAAGGAGTTCGTATTACTCCTCAAAGAGTGGCAATGCTAGAATTTTTAGCTAGTGTAGATACTCATCCAACTGCGGAAGAAATTTTTACTGAATTAACAAGAGAATATCCTCAAGTCAGTGTGGCGACAGTATATAATAATTTAAACCTGTTTATTAAAGAGGGTGTAGTAAAGGAATTAATGTATGGAGATAGTGCCAGTCGATACGATTTTGATTTAGGACAGCACTATCATGCTGTTTGCGATGTTTGTGGGAAAGTAGTGGATTTATATTATCCAGTCTTAGATGATGTTGAAAAAGCAGCAGAACAATTAACAGGGTTTAAAGTTAGAGGACATCGAATGGAAGTTTATGGTGTTTGTCCGGACTGTCAGAAAAAAGAAAAATAGTATTTAATAAGGGGTCGTGGAGAATGGAGAAGGTCATTCAACGAAGAGCCAATAATGGCAAAGAAAAACTTCAAAAAAAAGAAAATAAATATACAAAAAATCCTGAAGAAATGCTAGAGACTGATTTGAAGGAAGAGGGAGTTCAGGAAGAGGAACAAGAGAACCAACGATTCGGTGGGAAGGATCCCAAAAAGAAAAGACCGAAAAAGAAAATTCCTAAAACCATTTTTTGGGTGATAGGAGTTTTAACTCTAGCTATTTTAGTATTTGAATTATTAACGATTCATCGTATTATGGCAGATCAATTTAATGAAGAAGAATTAAAACGTATTATTCAAGTTGAACAAGACGATACAAGAAAATATAACGAACATTTTACGGTGAAAGAAGAAACAAATGGAAATATAGAAGTTCAGGAATTAATCCCGACAGATAGTTCTGGAAATGAAGTTACGGCTATTGCGGAGCAGATTTCAACTTTAAAACAAGCCGTGTTAGAAAAATACGCGGGTACTTCAAAGAAAACCTTGATTTTTTTAAAAGCCTATCAAACAAAAATTATTTCTAATGTAAATGATATTCATTACTATGTATCTGTATATCAACAAAAGGATCGTGGTTTCGATCAATTGGAATTTTCTGAACTAACGCACCAACTAGTTTTCGCAGATACTTTACAACCATTTGAAATTTCAAAACTTTTTAATAATGATTTAGCAGTATCTAACTTTTTTGTAAAGAAAGCATTAGATGAATCTAAAGCAAATGGTTTATCGGATGAGCTAACAGAAAAAATTACTTCTCAATTTAAAGATAATAATTGGAAGAAACTAGATACGTCAATCATTCAAAATGGAATTCGTATAAAATACAAAGACGGAAACGATTCAGATGCAGAATGGACAATTCCATTTACAGAGCTTTTTGCATATATGAATGAAAATATGATTCCGGAAACTGAGAAAGAGAACTATACAACATACCTAGCAACTGTTAAAGAAAAATTAAGTAAGAAGAGAATTGCTTTGTCGTTTGATGACGGGCCTCGACCTGAAACAACTCCGAGAGTATTAGAAATTCTAAAAAAATATAACGCCCATGCAACATTTTATATCGTAGGAAGTCATGTAGAAGGTAATGAGTCTATTATTAAGCAAATTGTAGCTGAAGGACACGAACTTGGAAACCATAGTTATAGTCATCCTTTATTACCAAAAAAATCAGCAGACGAAGTGTATAAAGAGGTTCATAACACTTCAGACCTCATTGCCAAAGCATCAGGTGGTTTAAGACCAATGAGTTTGCGTCCGCCATATGGTGGTTTTGATAAAATGGTAGCGGAGCAAGCAGGTATTGCTATAGTGAACTGGTCGATTGACTCGCTAGACTGGAAATATAGAGATGCAGCCAAGACAATTGAGCATATTAAGGAAAATGCTCATAATGGCGGAATTTTATTGATGCATGATATTCACCAAGAATCAGTAGATGCATTACCAACAATTATTGAATACTTACAAGCTGAAGGTTATGAATTGGTGACTGTGAATGAATTAATGGCAGGCCAACCATTAAAACCATATCATGCATATTTTAATCGTGTAGATATTCAAAAAATAGATTAAGAAGCTTGCAATTTTACTAAAAATAAGGTACATTGATTAAGTGCTTAATGCACAGACCTTTTACAGAGTTTTGCGAATCACCAACGTTTTACTCAGTACAAGGCACAAATTAAAAGAAAGAGGTGTTTAGAAATGGCTATTTCTAAAGAAAAGAAAAACGAAATCATCAAAGAGTATGCGTTACACGAAGGAGACACTGGTTCACCAGAAGTACAAATCGCTGTATTAACTTACGAAATCAACCACTTAAATGATCACATCCGTGTTCATAAAAAAGACTTCCACTCAAACCGTGGATTAATGAAAAAAGTTGGTCACCGTCGTAACTTATTAGCATACTTACGTAACAAAGATGTTCAACGTTACCGTGAATTAATCAACCGTTTAGGCTTACGTCGTTAATCTTAAACAATTGGAGAACTCCCAAACAGGACTGTTTGGGAGTTTTTTGATAGATATAAACTATAAAATCATCAAGAAAAATCTATCTTTCATATAGTTTATAAGCTATATTACATAACGTTAATGATTACAAAAAGGCACAAGTCCCAATATTTTGAGACTTGTGCTTTACTTTTTTACATCTCTTTTATAGAGTGATCAATGATTTGTCTGTAACACATCATATTTTTATTATTGTAAGATTTAATCACATTCCGTAATAATTTAAAGGAAGAACGTCCTAATTCTAATGTATGAATATCTACATAAGCATCGATTTGAACAGAAGGTTGTACCGAGTCAAAAGTGATGATAGGCAAATGAATTTGTTTTTCATTTAAATACCGAACAGCTCCTTCAGTAAAGAGAGAGTCTGCTGTTACTAGACCATCAATGTTTCCTTCTTTTAGAAGTTCCTTTAAAGTATGATATCCTTGTTCTCTGGTGAATTCAGAAACTTGAGCAATCAGGCTGTTGTTTATTGGAATATCATATTTTTTAAGAGCTTTTTCATATCCTTTTAGTCGGTCTCGTGATACAAATAATTGATCTCGACCACCGATAAATGCAATGGATTTTGCGCCTTTTTGAATAATATATTCTGTTGCATCAAACCCAGCTTTTTCATTATTATTATCGACAAAGGAAATAAGAGGGGATAATGTTTTTCCGATTACAACAGCAGGAAATTCTTGTTCAATTGCAAATTCAACAAGAGGGTCTTCAATTTCCCCGTACAGAAAGATGAGTCCATCTACGCGCTTTCCAAGAATAGTATCTTTCAAAATCGCTAAACGCTGATTCATATCTTTTCCAGTACATAATTGAATAGAGTATTGATGATCCGCTGCTGTTTGAGATATTCCTCGAATAACCGCAGGGAAAAATGAATTTTGATAAAAGATATCCGAGTCTTTGGGAAGAACAACACCGATGACATTTGTTTTATTACTTGCTAAGCTTCTTGCATTAACATTTGGATGATAATTTAATGAAGCCATGGCCTTACGAACTTTTTTCTTCGTCGCTTCACTAATACTAGACTTATCTTGAATAACTCTAGTAACCGTAGAAGGAGAGACTCCAGAAAGCTTTGCAACATCCTTAATAGTAGATGCCATCTATATTCCTCCTTTCTTAGTAGAGTGATGATTAAAATAAAAAATCTGGGCATGAAAACAGTTATTTTCACGCCCAGAGCATTTAAGGAACTATGATTTGATTGCTCCGTCAACCATACCTTTCATGATATGTTTTTGAGCGAATAGGAATAAGATAATCACTGGTAACATAATGAGTAATGTAGAAGTTAGAATCATATCCCATTGTTTTGTAAATGATCCGGCAAAGTTTGATACCGCAATCGGTAATGTTTGAATCGCATTTCCTTTCCCAAGTAATAGAAGTGGTAATAGGAAGTCATTCCAAATCCAAATTCCATTCAAGATTAAAATGGTAACGTAGATTGGTTTTAAAATAGGAAGTACTACGTAGAAGAATGTTTGCATTTTGTTACAACCATCTAATTCAGCAGCTTCTTCGATTTCTAAAGGAACACCTTTAATGAATCCATGGAACATGAATACTGAAAGTGACATACCAAAACCAGTGTATGCTAAGATGATTCCTGGATAAGAACGTAATAAGCTAAATCCAAATAATGGAGTTGTTATCGCATCGCTTAAAATTTTAAACCAAGTAACAAGTGGATACATGACTACTTGGAAAGGAATAACCATTGAAGCTACAAAAATGAAGAAAATCACTGTTGAAGCTTTTGAACGGAATCGAACAAGTCCCCATGCAGCAAGTGCCGAAAATAGAGTGATTGTGAAAAGAGAAATCACAGTAATAATCGTTGATGATAAAAATGATGATGGGTAATTGATGGAAGGGTTATTCCAAATTGTAACAATATTAGTCCATAGTTGACCAAAACTTGCAGGTAAAGCTAACGGATCTGAAAGAATATCAGCAGAGCTTTTGGCTGAGTTAATCACTAAAAGAACGATTGGACTCAAGAATAGTAAGAAAAGGATGACTCCTAAAATTTCTAGAAGTAAGATTCCTAATTTTTGTTTTTTCATTATAAGTCAATCTCCTTTCGTTTAGTGATTGAAGTTTGAATCAAGCTGATAACTACCAAAATAAAGAATAAGATAACTGCGCGAGCTTGACCTAAAGCCATTAAGTTGTCACCTGAAGCAGTGTTATAAATGTTCATTGTAATAAATTCAGTACTTTGGATGGCTTTGTCATGCCATAGTAGTGAAGGGCCACCACCTGTTAATGAGAAGTTCACATCAAAGATCTTGAATGAGTTAGTAATTGTCAAGAAGAGCGATACAGTGAACGCTGGCATTACCATTGGGATGATAATGTGGCGTAGGCGTTGCCATGCATTTGCACCATCAAGAGAAGCAGATTCTACTAAACTTGAAGGTACGTTTTGTAAAGCTGCAAAGTAAATCATCATAATATATCCAGCATATTGCCATGTGTTTGTAATGATTAATGCAGTTACTGCCAATTTCACATCTCCAAGGAACAAGTTATCGATTAAGAATTGGCTACCGATTAATTGTCCTAAAGCAGGGAATACAGAGTTATAGATGAATTGCCAAATATAACCAAGAACAAGTCCTCCGATTAAGTTTGGAATAAAGAATCCTGCACGGAAGATATCTTTTAATTTAATCTTGCTGGATACAAGTAAAGCAAGACTAAATGACACAATGTTTACCACGACAACGTTGAATAACGCGAAAATCACAGTAATCATTAAAGAATATTGGAAACGCGTATCAGCCAAACTTTCTGTAAAGTTTTTTAGTCCTACAAACTGTAGATTTGTTTGTGTAACGCTCTTCCAGTCGGTTAATGAATAGTAGAACCCTAAGAAGAAAGGTACAATAATAACAATCGCAAAAATGATAAATGCTGGTAAAACTAATCTATAAAAATTGCGTTTTGCACGATCATCTCTGCTTAAAGCTTTCTTGTTTTTAGACATGAGAGAGTTCCTCCTTTATGAAATATTCCAGGTGGGGTAGCACCTGTATGTATCTTTATTGTAGCACATAACCCACAGCCACTAAAAGGCAGCTGTGGGTTTGTTTACTACAATATTATCGATTATTTTTTAATCAAGCTTGGGACTTCTTTAATTTGGTTGATAATTAATTCTTGGAATTTAGCTTTATCAATTGAACCTTGAGCATATTGACCGTAGATTGGTCCTAATTTGTTCATTAAGAAGTTATCAGGCATGAAGTAAGGGTTGTCAAATGAGTAAACAGGTTTTTTAGCGCTAACCCATTCTGCTAAGAAACGAGATAATGGAGCAGATGGTTTCTCAGTTGTATTAGAGAATGGAGAAATCATGTTTGCTTTGTTTACGATGTAGTCTTGACCTTCTTTAGTATCAGCTAAGTCGTTGAAGAATTTGTTGATGTATTCTAAAGCTTTAGTGTCTTTGTTAACTACGTAGTAAGATGGAGCACCGATGAATAATCCGTCAGCGTTTTTATCTTTACCAAGAGTTTGATAAGGGATGAATCCCATTTCGAAGTTAGCATTTAATTGTTTTAGGTTAGGGTCTTTCCAGTTACCTTGGTGTAGGAAAGCAGCTTTACCTGAAGCAAACGCTGAGTCCATGTCTTCTTGAGTACCAACTGTTAAGAGTTTCTTATCAGTATGTTTGAATAATAATTCAACCCAGTTAGTGTAGTTTTCTAAACGAGTTTTATCCATTTCACCTTTTAGCACTTGGTTTGTAACTGAACGATCACCATTTGGAAGACCACTACTTAAGTAAGCACCGAAGTCATGGATACCCATGATCCAAGTTTCACCTTCTTTAGTTGCTGTAGCAACAACAGTAGATAATCCTAATTCATCTTTTTTACTTTCTAAAGTAGCCATTGCTTTCTCAACTGCTTCAAAAGAAGTTAGAGTAGCAGGATCAATTCCAGCTTTAGTTAAGATTTCTTTGTTGTAAGCTAATCCGTATCCTTCTACAGATACTGGGAATCCGTATACGTCGTTACCTTGTTTAAATTCAAACTCAGTTTTATCAATCCAGTCACCTTTTAATGGTTGTAGGTTGTCTTTCCACAAATCATATCCAGCTTGACCTTCAATTACGAATACATCTGGTGCAGTACCTGCAGTAAATTCAGTTTTTAGTTGGTCAGAAATCTTACATGAACCAGAACAAGTTTTAATATTAACTTTAACTCCGTTTTTGTCTCCCCATTCTTTAGCATATGCTGTTAGGGCTTCTTGGATTTCGCTCTTATTACTATATAAAGTAAATTCTTTTTTGCTTTCAGAGCCTCCATTAGAAGAGTTTGATTGGTTACCTCCGCTTGCACAGCCTGCTAAAGCTAAACCAGCTAAGCCAACCATTAAAGATTTTTTAAACCATTTGTTTGCCATAATATTTTTCCTCCTTAAAATTCGTTGTAGATTACGCAAACGATTTCTTAACTGGTTTTAGTATACCGCTTCCATAAACCGTTTGCAAGTATTTTGTTAAAAAAAATTAAAAGAATAAAAAATACTGAATATAAGTGGTTTTTAGTTGAATTAAATAGAAATTAAGTTTATTTTATCCTTGTATATTCAAGATGTATTAAAAACTTATAAAATAATACTTGTTTTATTAAAAAAAATACTCTAATATTAAAGCAAACGGTTGCGCGGATTATTGCGCTTACATGGATAAATATACTGATTAAGGAGAGAGGTATCAAATATATGAGCAATAGAGAATCAGGTGTGTTAATGCATATTTCATCATTACCTGGTCAATATGGAATCGGAACTTTCGGTAAATCTGCATTTGATTTTGTAGATTTTCTAGTTCGTACGAAACAGACTTATTGGCAAATTTTACCATTAGGAACAACTAGCTATGGAGATTCTCCATATCAATCTTTTTCGGCTTTTGCTGGAAATACAAACTTTATCGATTTCGATCTTTTAATAGGAGAAGGACTTCTAAGTAAAGAAGATGTTGAGATGAATTGGGGCGCTGAAGAAACAACGGTTGACTACGCATTATTATATGAAAAACGTCGACCTGTTTTAGAAAAAGCAGTGGCTGCTTTTCTATCTAAAGGAAAAACTCCTGCATACGAAAAATTTGTTGCAGAAAAAGCAGAATGGTTAGAGCCATTTGCAGAGTATATGGCCATTAAAGAATCCTTTGATATGAAACCATGGACAGCATGGAGCGACGAAGCGATTAAACGACGTCAACCAGACGCGTTAGCGCAGTACCGCACACGCCTTGCGGATAAGTTAGAATATCATCGTGTTACACAATTCTTATTTGATGCGCAATGGCATGCTCTTAAAAAATATGCGAATGATAACTTCATTCAAATTATTGGAGATATGCCAATTTATGTAGCAGCTGATAGCGTGGAAATGTGGGCAACACCACATTACTTTAAAACAGATGCCCAAGGGAATCCACTTTGTGTAGCTGGATGTCCTGCGGATGATTTTTCTTCGTTAGGTCAATTATGGGGGAACCCGATTTATAATTGGGAAGCGATGAAAGAAGATGGATACACTTGGTGGAGTAAACGACTGCAAGCAAGTTTTGAATTGTTTGATGTGGTTCGTATTGACCACTTCAGAGGCTTCTCAGCTTATTGGGAAATACCGGCAACGGCTGAAAATGCAACAATCGGAAAATGGGTGAAAGGCCCAGGCTATGACTTGTTCAAAGCGGTGAAAGAACAACTGGGTGAGTTACCAATTATCGCAGAGGATTTAGGTTTCATGGATAAAGATGTGATTAACCTTCGTGAAGCTACTGGATTCCCAGGAATGAAAATCTTGGAATTCGGATTTATGGGTGAAAATCCTAAGAGTGGAGATTTACCACATCATTATCCAGTCAATGCGGTTGCCTATACAGGAACACATGATAATGATACAGTATTAGGGTGGTATAATTCAGTAACAGAAGAAACAAGAGAATTCTGCAATCGTTACTTAAACCGCCGTGAAGAAGAACCAATTAGCTTTGCACTGTTACGTGGCTTATATGGTTCTGTCAGTCGTATGACAGTTGCAACAATGCAAGATCTACTACAATTAGATGAGACGGCTCGTATGAATATCCCAAGTACACTCGGAGGAAACTGGGTATGGAGAATGACCAAAGAGCAGTTAAAAGAATCGGTAGAAGAATTCTTACTTGGAATTACTGAATTGTATGATCGTGCAAATCCACATCATAACGTGGACGTTGAAGAGGAGTTAGTCGAGGAAGAAAAGTAACCTCACGTAAACCAAAAAGGAGAGAACAATGAAAGATTTTAAACATTATATAGAAGGAAACTTAGGCAAGTCTTTAAAAGACTGTTCAAAAGAAGAAGTTTATTTAGCCTTATTACAATTTACAAAAGAAAAAAGTGCAGCCTTACCTCAAAATAATGGTAAGAAAAAAGTGTATTACATTTCTGCAGAGTTCTTAATCGGTAAATTATTATCAAACAACTTAATTAACTTAGGTCTTTACGATGAAGTAAAAGAAGTATTGGCTGAAGCAGGACATTCTTTAGCAGAAATCGAAGAAATCGAATTAGAACCATCCTTAGGAAATGGTGGTCTAGGTCGTCTAGCAGCATGTTTCCTTGATTCCATTGCAACTCTTGGATTAACAGGAGATGGTGTTGGATTAAACTACCATTATGGTTTATTCGAACAAAAATTCAAAGATAACCAACAAGATGCAGTGCCGAATGTTTGGTTAACTCCTGAAAGTTGGTTAGTTCCAACGGGAACTTCTTATAAAGTACCGTTTGCTGATTTTACATTAACTTCAAAAATGTTTGATATTGATGTATTAGGATATGAACAATCAACAAAAAATAAATTACACTTATTCGATGTAGAATCTATTGACGAGTCTTTAGTATCAAGCGATTCAATCGCATTTGACAAAACACAAATCGCTAAAAACCTAACATTATTCTTATATCCAGATGATAGCGATGAAGATGGACACTTATTACGTATTTACCAACAATACTTCATGGTAAGTAATGGTGCTCAATTATTAATCGACGAAGCACTTGCTAAAGGAAGTAACTTACATGACTTAGCAGAATACGCAACTGTTCAAATTAACGATACGCACCCATCAATGGTGATTCCTGAATTAATTCGTTTACTTGGTGAACGTGGAATCGAGTTCGATGAAGCAGTGAAAATCGTGTCTGCAATGACAGCTTATACAAACCACACCATCTTATCAGAAGCACTAGAAAAATGGCCTCTAGCTTACTTAGAAAAAGTAGTTCCACATTTAGTGCCAATTATTAAAGAGTTAGATGCTCGCGTAAAAGAAAAATACGAGGATCCATCAGTAGCCATCATTGACGAACAGGATCGTGTTCACATGGCACATATGGATATTCACTACGGATATAGCGTAAACGGTGTTGCGGCACTTCATACGGAGATCTTAAAAGAAAGTGAATTGAAGAATTTCTATGAAATTTATTCAGAGAAGTTCAACAACAAAACAAACGGGATTACTTTCCGTCGTTGGTTAATGCATGCCAACCCAGAACTAGCTAAATTATTAGATGAAACAATTGGAACAGAGTGGCGCAAGGATGCTTCTAAATTAGAAGCGTTGAAAGCTTTCCGTCATGATGCGATTGTTCGCGAAAAATTAGACAAGATTAAACGTGATAATAAGAAACGTTTAAGTGTTTACCTACAAGAAAAACAAGGAATCACAGTGAATGAAAATTCTATTTTTGATATCCAAATCAAACGTATGCACGAATATAAACGTCAACAAATGAACGCTTTATATGTGATTCATAAATACTTAGATATCAAGAGCGGAAACATTCCAGCTAGACCAATCACCATTATTTTCGGTGGGAAAGCTGCACCTGCATATGTCATTGCGCAAGACGTCATTCATTTAATTCTTTCATTATCTGAATTAATCGCAAATGACCCAGAAGTAAGCCCACACTTACAAGTCGTAATGGTTGAAAACTACAACGTAACAGCAGCAACACACTTAATTCCAGCATGTAATATTTCTGAACAAATTTCACTTGCTTCAAAAGAAGCTAGCGGAACAGGGAATATGAAATTCATGCTAAACGGGGCATTAACTCTTGGTACTGAAGATGGTGCGAACGTGGAAATCCACGAACTTGTTGGTGACGACAATATCTATATCTTCGGTGAGAAGAGTGATGAAGTAATTGCTCATTATGAAAAAGGCGATTACAACGCTGGCGAGTTTGCTAAGAGAGATGCAATCCGTCCATTAGTAGAATTCGTGAAGAGTGACGCTTTACTTGAAGTAGGAAATAAAGAACGTCTAGAACGTCTATACAACGAGTTGACTACAAAAGACTGGTTCATGACATTATTAGACTTAGAAGATTACATTGAAACAAAAGAACGTATGTATCGCGATTTCGAAAACAGAGATGAATGGAATGCTAAAGTGGTGACAAACATCGCAATGGCCGGCTTCTTCTCAAGTGACCGTACAATCGAAGACTACAACCGTGACATTTGGAAATTAAACTAAATCGATTGAATGAAGGGACACGGTGAATTCCATGCAAATTAAAAACGAAGCAATGCTGATCACTTACTCAGACAGCATGGGAAGCAATATGAAGGACTTAAAAGGCGTTTTGGATAAATATTTCCAAGGAGCCATTGGTGGGGTCCATTTATTACCATTTTTCCCATCAACAGGGGATAGAGGATTCGCTCCAAGCGACTACACTCGTGTAGATCCAACACTTGGAACATGGGAAGATGTGGATGCTCTAGGGGAACAATATTATTTAATGTTTGACTTCATGATTAACCATATTTCTCGTGAGTCTAAGTTTTTCCAAGATTTTGTAAAAAATCACGAAAACTCACCTTACAAAGATATGTTTATTCGTATCCATGAGTTTTTCCCAGAAGGTCGTCCAAACCAAGCAGATATCGACTTAATCTATAAACGTAAAGATAAAGCGCCATTCCAAACTGTTCATTTTGCGGATGGAACGACTGAAGAAGTATGGAACACATTCGGGGAAGAGCAAATCGACCTTGATGTTCGTAAAGAAATCGTGAAAGAGTTTATTCGTGAAACGATTAAAGATATGGCAAGTCACGGATGCTCATTAATTCGTTTAGACGCATTTGCTTATGCAGTAAAGAAACTCGATACAAACGACTTCTTCGTAGAGCCAGATATTTGGGATTTATTAAATGAAGTTCGTGATGAAGCAGCGAAATACCAAGTAGAATTGCTTCCTGAAATTCATGAGCATTATTCAATTCAAATGAAGATTGCAGACCATGATTACTTCGTTTATGACTTTGCGTTACCAATGGTAGTGTTATATTCACTATATTCAGGTAAATCAAATCGCTTAGCCAACTGGTTACAAATGAGTCCGATGAAGCAATTTACAACACTGGATACGCATGACGGAATCGGTGTCGTGGATGCTAGAGACTTATTAACAGATGAAGAGTTAGATTACACTTCAAACAAATTATACGATGTAGGCGCCAACGTAAAACGAATCTACTCAAGTGAAAAGTACAATAACTTAGATATCTATCAAATTAACAGCACATACTACAGTGCTTTAGGAAATGATGATGCAAGTTACTTATTATCACGTGTGTTGCAATGTTTTGCGCCTGGTATTCCACAAATTTACTACGTGGGACTACTTGCTGGAGAAAATGACATCGAGTTATTAGAATCTTCAAAAGAAGGTCGCAACATCAACCGTCATTATTACACTTTAGAAGAAATCGACCGTGAAGTAGAACGTCCAGTCGTGAAAAAACTAATCAACTTATTACGCTTTAGAAATACATCAAAAGCGTTTGATTTAGAAGGTTCTTTTGAAGTAGAAACTCCAACTGAAAACACAATCGTGATTACACGTAAAGATGCTTCTGGTGCTGCCGAAGCACGTCTTGAAGCAAACCTAGAAACAAAAGAGTTCACTATTTTCGAACAAGGAAATGTAGTCACTCTTTAATTTCTTCATTCGTAAATAACAATAGTAAGATGAGTGAGTCTATTCTCTAGAAAAGAGAATAACTCACTCGTTTTTTGTTTACAAAAAAATAGTACTTAATGGGCAGTTATGGTAAAATGACTCTGTATGACAAACTTTATATCTTCTGGAGTCACCTTACTTTAGAAATAAAAGCGCTCGAATGCGTCGAACGTTTTCATTTCTAAAAGTAGGTCTGGAGGATACGTAAATAAGAGAAAAGGAGATTAGTTATGTCAGAAAAGAAAGTTTTTAGCTATAACTGGGGCGGACGTCAATTACAAGTTGAAATCGGCCAATTAGCAAAGCAAGCCAATGGTGCAGTGTTAGTACGTTACGGTGATACTGTTGTTTTAACAGCGGCTGTTGGTACAAAACAAGCAAAAGATACAGATTTCTTCCCGTTAACAGTAAACTATGAAGAAAAAATGTATGCTGCTGGTAAAATCCCTGGAGGTTTTATCAAACGTGAAGGTCGCCCAAGCGAACATGCTACTCTTACAGCGCGTCTTATTGACCGTCCAATTCGTCCAATGTTTGCGGAAGGTTTCCGTAACGAAGTACAAATCACAAATACGGTAATGTCAGTAGATCCTAACTGCCCACCAGAAATGGCTGCAATGTTTGGTTCTTCATTAGCATTATGTATTTCAGATATTCCATTTGATGGACCGATTGCTGGGGTAGACGTAGGTCGTGTAAACGGTGAATACGTGATTAACCCAACTACTGAACAAAAAGAAAACTCAGATATCGAATTATCTGTAGCCGGTACAGCAACTGCGATCAACATGGTAGAAAGTTCAGCTAAAGAAGTGAACGAAGAAGATATGCTTGGAGCATTATTATTCGGTCACGAAGAAATTAAAAAATTAGTGGCTTTCCAAGAAGAAATCGTTCGCGAAGTTGGTAAAGAAAAAATGGAAGTAACTTTACTTTCATTCGATCCAGCTATCGAAGCACAAGTAAAAGATTTATTCAGCCAAGCCATGGTTCACGCGATTCAAACAGAAGAAAAATTAGCGCGTGAAGCAAACATCGAAAAAGTGAAAGAAACAGCCATCGAGCACTTCGAAGCTGTCTTAGAAGAAAACGATGAAAAAGCAGGACTTCTAAAACAAGTTTCTCAATTAGTAGATAACTTAGAAAAAGACGAAGTACGTCGTTTAATCACTGAAGAAAAAGTACGTCCTGATGGTCGTAAGATTGACGAAATTCGTCCATTATCTTCAGAAATCGACTTATTACCACGTGTTCACGGTTCAGGTTTATTCACTCGTGGACAAACGCAAGCATTAACTTCAGCAACACTTGCACCTCTTGGAGAATACCAAGTGATTGATGGTTTAGGAATCGAAGAAGGCAAACGATTCATTCACCACTACAACTTCCCACAATTCTCTGTAGGTTCAGTAGGTCGTGCTGGTAGCCCAGGTCGTCGTGAAATTGGTCACGGTGCGCTAGGGGAACGTGCATTGAAACAAGTCATTCCAAGTCCAGAAGACTTCCCTTACACAATCCGTCTTGTATCAGAAGTATTAGAATCAAACGGTTCTTCTTCTCAAGCAAGTATTTGTGCGGGAACATTAGCATTGATGGCTGCTGGTGTGCCAATTAAAGCACCTGTAGCAGGGATTGCGATGGGTCTTATTTCTGACGGTACAAACTACACAGTCTTAACTGACATCCAAGGGTTAGAAGACCACTTAGGAGACATGGACTTTAAAGTAGCGGGTACAAAAGACGGAATTACAGCTCTTCAAATGGATATTAAGATCCAAGGAATTACAGAACAAATCTTACGTGAAGCCCTAACACAAGCGAAGAAAGCACGTTTTGAAATCCTTGAAGAATTAACTTCAACAATTGCTGAACCTCGCAAAGAGTTAAGCCCATATGCACCTAAGATTGAAATGATTTCTATCCACCCTGATAAGATTAAAGTGGTTATCGGACGTGGCGGGGAAACAATCAACTCTATCATCGACGAAACAGGCGTTAAAATCGATATCGACCAAGAAGGTCACGTATCAATTGCTTCTACAGATGCTGCTATGATTCAACGTGCAAAAGAAATCATCGAAGATTTAACACGTGAAATCGAAGTTGGACAAGTATACGAAGGAACAGTGCGCCGTATCGAAAAATTCGGTGCATTCGTTGAAATTGCTAAAGGAAAAGATGGATTAGTTCATATTTCTGAATTAGCGCACGAACGCGTTGGTAAAGTAGAAGATGTACTAGCTCTAGGCGATAAAGTAACGGTTAAAGTTATCGAAATCGACGGACAAGGACGTATTAACTTATCACGTAAAGTATTACTACCAAAAGAAGATAAAGAGTAAGTATTACGGATTTTAATAGATAAAATTTTAAAACACTTCCTACATCAGTGTGATTGTCATACTGATGTAGGAAGTGTTTTTTTCTTCTCAAAAAAACGATCTTATTCCAAGTGCTTTGGAGTAAGATCGTTACTATTTGGTATTTAATTTTAGTGAAGGACTTTATTTAAGAAGTTTTGAGTACGTTCGTTTTTTGGGTTACCAAATACTTCCTCAGGAGTTCCTTCTTCGATGATATAACCTCCATCCATAAAGATAACGCGGTCGCTAACTTCACGTGCAAACCCCATTTCATGAGTAACCACAACCATCGTCATCCCTTCTTTAGCTAGGTTTTGCATTACTTCTAATACATCTCCAACCATCTCTGGGTCTAGTGCTGAAGTGGGTTCATCGAATAGTAACATTTTTGGTTTCATCGCAAGCGCACGAGCGATTGCTACACGTTGCTTTTGACCACCTGAAAGAGATTTAGGAGAGACATCTGCTTTGTCTGCAAGGCCAACCATGCCGAGGAGTTCCATCGCATGTTCTGTTGCAGCTTCTTTTGTCTCACGACCTAATTCCACTGGGGCAAGAATGATATTTTCTAGAACGCTTAGGTGAGGGAAGAGGTTAAAGTGTTGGAACACCATTCCGATTTCCTCACGAACTTTATTTAAGTTAGTTTTCTTATCTGTTAAATCATGACCGTCAATGATGATATGACCGCTATTAATTTTTTCAAGACGGTTTAAGCAACGAAGAAAAGTGGATTTACCAGAACCTGATGGCCCGATAATACAAACGACTTCGCCTTCCTCAATAGAAAGGTCGATGGATTTTAATACTTCTAAGTTGCCATATTTCTTTTGTAGTTTTTGAACTTCGATAATAGCCATTATTTTAAATTCCTTTCTAAGTGAGCTGAAAGTTTCGTTAATAGAACAATTACGATTAAGTACATCACGCCGACGATTAACCACATTTGACTTGATTGTAAGTTACGAGCGATGATGACTTTACCTGTTTGTGTTAATTCGGCGATACCGATAATTGAAAGGATAGAAGTGTCCTTCAATGTGATAACGAATTGGTTGATGAATGAAGGTACCATAATTCGAATAGCTTGGGGTAAGATAACTTTTTGCATGCTTTTTGAATATGGCAGACCTAAACTCATACAAGCTTCGTATTGTCCTTTATCAACGGCTTGGATACCCCCACGGATAATTTCTGCGATATAAGCGGAAGCATTTAAGCTTAAGGTGATAACACCTGCTACAAATGGTTGCATCGTAATATCGAAGGCTTGTGGAATTCCAAAGTAAATGAAGAACGTTAATACAATTAATGGAACGCCGCGGATAATATCAATGTAAAATCCTGCGATTGCTTGAACGATATTGTTTTGGCTTGTTTTCATTAAACCGAAGATAATACCGATTAAACTTGCAAAGATTAAAGCAACAACCGTTAATACAATCGTATTCCATAAACCAGTTGCAAGAGTTTTCCAGTTTGTTTTAATTAAACCTAGAATGCTTGTTGCTTCTGTGTTTTCACTAGCATTCGTAGTGTATTTGTTGATGATTTCATCATACTTACCGCTTTCTTTTAGTTTTTTCAAACCATTGTTGAAAGCAGTGATCAATTTAGCATTTTCACCTTTATTCACAGCAACACCATATTCTGTTTTGTTTTCGTTATGGTCTGTCATTTTTAAAGGTAAGTTGTTTGATGTGATTGAGTAAGCAAGTACTGGATAGTCTTCAAATAAAGCGTCGCTGTTTCCTACCATTACATCTTGGTACATACTTGATGAATCTTCAAAAGTTGTGATTGTAAAGCCATATTTACTCTTGATAGATTCAGCATAAGTGGCACCTTGTGTTCCTAATTTAACAGCAACTTTTTTTCCTTTTAAATCAGAAAGGCTTGTGATGTCAGAGTTTTTTGAAACTCCCATTCCGATTCCGCTGTCATAGTAACTATCTGTGAAGTTGAATTTTTGTTTACGCTCATCAGTTATTCCCATTCCAGCCATAACAGCGTCTACTTGTCCAGCTTCTAGGGCTTGGACAGCTGCATTAAATCCAAGAGCCTTAAATTCTACTTCGAAGCCTTCAGCCTCTGCGATACTCTTCATTAATTCAATATCAATTCCGACATATTCACCATTTGTATCTTGGTATTCAAATGGTGCGAATGTAATATCTGTTGCGATTACATATTTTTTAGTTTCTGCTTTTACAGAATTTGTCGGAGAAACGAGGGATAGAAGAGTCATCAATAGAGTGACTAGAACAGCTCCCAAGCTAAATTTCTTTATGTTCATACATATTCCTCCAAATCTACCTTATGTAAAAGGTTTTTCCATTATATGGAAGATTTTCTGAAAATGCAAAAATCAACTCTCATATCATGTTACATTATATAACATAACGGTCGTTGGATAAAAAATCTCTTCTCTGATAAAAGAGAAGAGATTCATCATTATTTTTCTTCTTCAAGGACACGCCAAATCGCTTTTGCCACACCGCCGTTAACATTGGTGTCTGTCACAAAATCAGCAACAGCTTTAACTGCCTCTGGAGCGTTTCCCATTGCAACACCGATTCCAGCATCATGAATCATCGAAACATCATTAAAATTATCGCCGATAGCAAAAGTTTGTTTCATGGATAATCCAAGTGTTTCGGCGTAGTGGGCAACAGCAATGCCTTTTTGTGCATCTTTGTGGTTGATTTCCAAATCGGTATAAAATGCGGAAGTGACCACGAGATTTTGATGCACTTGATTGATATGCTCACGAATAGGTTTGAAATAAGTAGGTCCATCATCATGTGATACGATAATCTTGAACACTTTAATACTTGGAATCGATAGCACTTCTTCAGCAGTAGTAACATCGGTTGCTTCTAAAAGAATTTTTAGCTGCTTAATTTCTTCTTTTAATTGCTCAGGGGTTAAATTATTTCTTTCCACCTTTTTTCGTTCAATTACTTTGTTGATAAAGAGAGCGTAATTCTTTCTAAAGTTTCCTTCAGAAGTTACAAGTTGCCAATCCAAGTCAATCGAATCGAAATAGTCCAATAGGGTATAGACGGTGTCATGAGGAATGGTTACTTCCCATATAATGTCATGGTTTTTGTCGAAAATCTGAGCGCCATTCATCGCAATTACAGGAAGATGTAGATTTGCCTGCTCGAGTGCAAAATTGGCTTGAAGATAATCACGTCCGGTACAAACGATGAAGTGTTTTCCTAATTTTTGCAATTTGCGAATAGCTTTGACGTTGTTTTTATGAATCTCTACATGATTTGTGAGGAGAGTACCGTCCATATCCGATGCAAATAATTTTATCATAAGAGTAGACCTTCTATTTCATTTCGTTTAGATGCGTTTGTAACATTTGAATTTTATCTTGAATACGTCTGAAGCGCGGTTTATTTTCCAATTGGAATTTGCTTACTTCTTCTTGCATAGAGTTCACAACTGCCATTGTTTGTGGAACAATCACTTCTTGGATTTCTTTAATCCCTCTTTCAAGGGTTGCTTTTCCGTTATGAATAACCGCGACTTCTTGACTAATTTCCTGAATCTGTTTGGATAAGATTTCACGGTTTTCTTTTCCGCTTCTTGGGTTGCTTAATAAGGCAACGACACCACCGATGACACTACCAAAAATAAAACCTTTTAGAAATTTACTCATTGATTATGCCTCCATTTGTTTGCGGATTGATTGCGCGATTTCTAGTAATACTTCTGAATTTGGATTTGTTGGTTCCCATTTTAATCCAAAGCCATCTTCTTTTGTATAGCGTGGGATTAAGTGGATATGAGAGTGGAAGACGCTTTGATAGGCCAACTCTCCGTTATTACTTAAAATATTTAATCCTTTAATATCTGGGTTTGACGCTTGAACGGCACGTGCGATTTTAGGAATACGTGCAAACACTGCGCCTGCTAAGTCTTCATCATATTCGAAGATATTGGCAACATGTTTTTTAGGAACAACCAGTGTGTGTCCTGGTGTTACTTGTGAAATATCGAGGAATGCGAGTACTACGTCATCTTCATACACGATATGTGCTGGAATTTCTTTATTGATAATCTTGTCAAAAATGCAATCTGTCATGGTATTTCCTCCTTGAGTTTGTACCTCTATGGTATCAAAAAATACTGTAAAATGAAAGACTAGAAGTAGTAGTAGTTCGTTGCTTTTTACAGGAGCATCCCCTAAAATAGCAGAGTGAAAGTGAGGAGTATTTATGAAGGGAAAATTAGATGCGTTAAGCGATGCGATTATTGCCATTGCAATAACCGTTTTAGTATTAGAAATCAATACGCCAACATCGATGGATGATATGTGGCAGTTTGCAAAGGAAATCTTTTTATTTGCGCAAAGTTTTGTCGTGATTGCGAACTTTTGGTTTGAACGTTCGCAGTTCTTTGGCCGTTCAAAACGAATTTCGTTCTCGATTTTATCTATCGATTTAGTAGCGCATTTAGGAATTTGCTTAGTCCCACTATTTACAAAATTCCTCTTTAGCTTTGATGAGAGAGTCGTTTCCGTCCTTGCTTACGGGATCTTGATTGCGATTATTTCTGTATTGTTTGATATCGAAAATTACTTTGTGTTGAAACAAGCCTTAAAGGAAGCTAGTTACGAACAAACTGATGAAATGCTGACGGTGTTCAAGCGATTCCATATTCGCTCATATTTATCATCAGTAATCATTTTAGGGTTCTCTTTTGTGGCACCACAAATCGTGATGTACTTCTATTTACTAATCCCGATTACGAAGTTTTTATCCCGATTTAAAGTTGGAAAGAATCGTTCGATTTTTGTCGATGAAGATTTAGTTGTATTTGCTAATAAAGTATTAGGAAGATTTAAAGATGGGCGATTAAAACGAGGACGGACTGAATAAATAATATAGAGTGTGAAAGAGCGGTTATACTGCGTACTTTCACACTTTTTTGCTTTATGGTATAATGAGGAGAATAGTTAAATAGGAGAATCTATATGTCACTACAATTAAACAATGTAACTGCAGGATATACGAAAGTTCCTGTCATTACGGACATCACTTTTGATGTGAATCCAGGCGAATTATGCGGTCTAATCGGGCTCAATGGTGCCGGAAAGAGTACGACAATTAAAACGATTATTGGGCAACTTACCCCTTTTAGCGGAAGAGTGGAAGTGGAGAAGCTTAGTATCCTCGAAAACCAACGAGGTTACCGTCAGTCGATTGCGGTCATTCCAGAAAGCCCAGTTCTCTATGAAGAGTTAACGTTTAGAGAACATATTGAATTTGTGGCTCGTTCGTATAATCAAATGAACGAAGAGACAATGGCTCATGCAATGGAACTCGTGGAAGTTTTTCGCTTAACGAAGCAATTGGATTGGTTCCCAGCATATTTCTCAAAAGGTATGAAGCAAAAAGTGCTCCTCGTCTGTGCATTAATGCTTGACGTGCCCGTCTATGTGGTCGATGAACCATTTTTAGGACTTGATCCACTAGGGATTCGTACTTTACTTCAAGTTTTGAAAGAGAAAAAGGAAAAGGGTGCTGCAATTTTAATGTCGACTCACGTACTAGATACGGCAGAGAAGTATTGTGATCGCTTCATCGTGTTACACGAAGGAAAAGTAATTGCGCAAGGCGATATCGAAGGCTTACGAGCAACTTCGAATATTGAAGAAAATTCTCTAGAGGAAATTTACTTTGCATTAACGACAGGGGACGATGCCCATGAATAGTGCAACAATTTTTGAGGCTCGCGTAAGAAAGTATCAAAAGAAAAGCATGAAGTATATTCGCTATATGCTTAATGACCATTTCTTAATTGTCTTATTTTTCTTATTTGGCTTTATCATGGTGCAATACTCGAGTTGGATTCAAACAATTCGTGTGTTGGAATGGCCTTTGTTAGGACTACTTGCGGTGTTACTTGCGGGTATTCCATTCTTTGGTGGAATAGCAACGTTACTTGAACCAGCAGATGCAATCTTCTTATCGGTAGTAGGGCAATACTTTAAGGCGTACTTACAAAAAGCGATTCGTCGTAGTTGGGCGCTTCCGCTACTTGTGATGCTGGCTTCAACAGGAATTGTCTTTCCAATCGTGGCACAAGCCTTTGGAACGAGTATGAGTATGTTCGTGAAGCTATTCCTCTTACAAGTGCTCTTTAAAGATTTATTATTCCGTTGTACGAAATATGCTTATCGTGGAGTGCTCCATTTTACATGGATGGAAAAAATCGGTATTTACTTAATTGCAGTAGTAAACTTTTTCGGAATTTTTTTATGGATTTCTGAAGGGTGGTCATTTGTATTATTAGTGATTCCAGTCCTTCTAAGCATTTTTATTGAGCAATATTATGGGAAGGCTGCATTTGTATATCGCTTCGATTCTATGATTGAATTGGAATTAACAAGACAGCAACGAATTTATCGTTTATATGCGTTGTTTGTAGATGTGCCAATGGTTCATAAACCTCAAGCCCAACGTCGTTCTTATTTAGATGCTGTTTTGAAGGTACTTGTTGGAAAGAATCCAAGTGGTCACCGCTATTTAGTGAGTCGTACGGTCGTTCGTACGAGTCAATATATGAGTTTATTATTACAACTGGCGGTTGTTAGTTTTGTAGTCGCATTATTTTCTCAAGAGTATTATTGGAATTTTATCGTCAATGCGTTACTCGTGATGCTATTAGGATTCCAACTCGTTGGTGTTATCCAAAGTGCCAACACGCAAAATAGTCATTTTTCTTCTCTTGCAGATAACAACGCACGTCTTCAGGATAATTTATCAGTCCTAATGTGGACGATGGTCGCATCTGGTATTGTACTTGGATTTTCTTCAGTAATGGGAATGCGTGAAGTAATTGGTTTAGTAGGGATTATTTTTTATCCGGTTTTCGGAATTTTATTCACTCAATTTTATTTACGTTATCGATTATTAAAGAAAAGAAGAAAAATATAGAATATATAAATCAAAGTAGGTCAAGAGCTTGACTGTATGGGGATAAAACCATAATATAAAAGAATAGATTTATTATAGAAATCAATAGAATTTGTCGTTAGGGATGGAATAAATGGAATATAACATGGACTCAGGATGGGATCTTCATCCAATAGGTGGAGACACCGGTCAAGCATATATGGGAGTAAAAGACCATGAACGCGTGTTTCTAAAAAGGAACGCCTCACCATTTTTAGCGGTGTTATCGGGTGAAGGTATCACTCCTAAGTTAATATGGACCAAACGTGCGGGTAATGGGGATGTTATTACGGCTCAAGAATGGTTAACTGGTAGATCCCTTACTAAGGAAGAAATGGGGTCCATCGAAGTCATCGAGCTGTTACAACAAATCCATCAGTCCCCAAATCTTTTACAAATGTTACAGCAAATTCAAGGTGAAGAATATAGCACACAGAAATTTATTGATGAATATTTAAATAATTTACAATCGGGATTACAAACACATCGTTTTTTAAACGAAGTATTGAATTATTTGATTGAAACTATTCCACTGGTAAGTGAAGTTGGGAAGACAGTTTGCCATGGAGATCTTGATCGTCGTAACTTTATGTTATCTGAAGACGGAAAGCTTTACCTTGTCGACTGGGAAATGGTTCGCCTTGCCGATCCGGTTTCTGATTTGACAATGATTTTGACGCAATACATTCCTGTTCATCAATGGGGTGAATGGCTTGATATGTATGGTTTACAACTGTCTACAAATATTTATCAACGAATTGAATGGTATGCCTTAATGAATTGCTTGAATTATATTAAGAAAACGCACTTCGAGGGACGTTACCTTGAAATGAACGAGAAAATTCTTTTGGTGAAGTCGATTTACAATAATCGTATTGGAAAACCCGCAGAAGAATAGACAGGAGTTAGACTTTGAGATTAAGAAATAAACCTTGGGCAAAAGATGCTTTAGCCTCTCACCCAGAAATGGTCATCCAAGATCCAGCACAATGGAAGGGAAGATGGCATGAACGTTTTGGCAATAACAATCCAATCCATATTGAGATTGGTTCTGGGAAAGGCCAATTCGTGAGCGGTATGGCACGTCAAAACCCAAACATTAACTATATTGGAATCGAAATTCAAGAAAGCGTCCTAGTAGTCGCGCTTGAAAAAGCTCTTGCAGCAGATGTTCCAAACTTACAATTATTACATGTGAATGGTGGACAAGTAACAGACTACTTCGAAGATGGTGAAGTAGACCAAATTTACTTAAACTTCTCTGATCCTTGGCCAAAGAAACGTCACGCCAAACGTCGCTTGACTCATGAAAGTTTCTTAGTAGGATATGAAAAAGTATTACCACCATTTGGAGAATTACACTTCAAGACAGATAACCGCGGATTGTTTGAATACAGCCTTGCTTCATTCTCGCAATTTGGACTTGTGTTAAAACAAGTTTGGTTAGATTTACATCAAGTGGAATTTCCAGGGAATGTGATGACAGAATATGAAGAGAAATTTTCAGCAAAAGGTCATCCGATTTATCGTGTGGAAGTGATTTTCCCACAAGAGAGAAAAGCTTTTAAAAAACCTGAATAACAAATAAAGGAGCCTGATTCATATGGGATCAAAAAATAGTTGCAAAGGTGTAAGCTTCCTTCTAGCAGCAGGTGCTGTTATTGGAGCATGGGCCGCTTCAAAATGGTTTGAACGTAGAAACGTCAATGGAGATGTTATTGTTCAAAATGTACGTAAATTATTTCAAGTCGTAGGAACCATCGAAGGCTCTTGGATTGAAATGGAACCTGTATTCGTGGATAGCCCAGAATTTTATGGGGAAGTTTATTATGGTGGGGTTACTCGCAAGGAAGATGATGAACTTGTCCAATATGAATTTTATGCAGATGCAAAAACAAGAGCCGTTATTGATTTATACAAAATTGGATAATCAAAGAAAGCTGGAGGACCTCCAGCTTTTGGCGCGTTTATAAGATATTTTAAAGTGCTAGGAAAGAAGAGGATACAATGGAAGCTCATACAGAACAATTAATCAAAACGTTAACAGAAATGAAAGGGACAAGTGGGCATGAAGGCCGTATTCGTGACTTTATGAGAAGCGAATTGACACCTTTAGTAGACCGTATTGAACAAGACGGCTTAGGTGGAATTTTTGGGGTTCGTGAGAGCATTGAAGAAGATGTACCTCGCATTATGATTGCAGCACACATGGACGAAGTTGGATTCATGGTCACAAATATCACTCCAAACGGAATGTTCAAAGTAAGTCCTTTAGGGGGATGGAACCCATACGTAGTTTCAGCGCAACGTTTTACATTATTAACACGTAAAGGCGATTACCCAATTATTTCTTCTTCTATTCCACCACATCTTTTACGTGCTTCAGGTGGTCAACAACCAGCAGTGAAAGTAACGGATATTTTATTTGATGCAGGTTTTACTTCACGTGAGGAAGCTCATGAATATGGCTGCCGTCCTGGCGATACAATCGTTCCAGATGTAGAAACTATTTGGACTGCGAATAAGAAACGTATGATTTCTAAATCATGGGATAACCGTTATGGATGTACAGTGGTTCTTGAAGCATTAAAAGCTGTTAAAGACGAGAAATTACCAAACACATTAATCGCTGGAGCAAATGTGCAAGAAGAAGTCGGATTACGTGGAACGGGTCCAAGTGTGACGAAGTTCAATCCTGATTTGTTCTTTGCGGTAGACTGCTCAGCAGCAGATGATATTAATGGTTCAAAAGAAACATTTGGGCATTTAGACCAAGGATTCTTATTACGTATTTTAGACCCGGGCATGGTGACTCTTCCTCGTATGAAGGAATTCTTAGAAGACACAGCGTTAACCCATAATATTCCGTTCCAATACTTTGTTTCTCAAGGTGGAACAGATGCTGGTAAAGCACACTTAATGAATCAAGGAGTTCCGAGTGCAGTGATTGGCGTATGTGCTCGTTATATCCATACACATCAAACAATGTTCTCGATTCGTGACTACGAAGCAGCACGTGAAATGGTCATCCAAACAATCCGTGCGTTAGACCGTAGCACAGTGAACACTATTTTAGACGGAAGAACAAATTAATAATAAAGAGGTAAATTTATGTGGTTAAGTTTTTATAATAAAAAAGGAATCGGCGATACGTTATTATTAACAAGCGGTACGGCTAGTCGTTATGACGTTGACTATGAGAAAAAAGGAAATGTGACTCAAGTTTTTATTCGTGAGACAAAGGAAGTTCTAGGATATAATATTGAAAAGATTTCTGAAGTGATTTCATTTGAAGAAGATGGACAACAAATCTTAACACCCGAGCAACAAGAAGTTGTGAAAGGCTTAATTGAAAAAGTTGGTTTTGATGTTTCTTCTTTAGATTTAACACCCGAAGATGCACTCGTTGTTGGATACGTTGAAAGTTGCGTGGATCATGAAGATTCTGACCACTTACACGTTACAATGACACGAGTAAGTGACTCTGAAGTGTTACAAATTGTCTGCGGAGCACCAAACGTAAAAGCAGGACAAAAAGTAGTCGTTGCAAAACCTGGTACAGTAATGCCAAGTGGCGCTATTATTTGGGCAGGTGAATTACGTGGGGTTGCAAGTTACGGAATGCTTTGCTCAGCGCGTGAATTAGGATTAGAAAATGCACCAGCGAAAAAAGGTATCTTAGTATTAGACGATGCGACTCCAGTAGGAACGCCATTTAAATCATTAAACTTACAATAAAGGAGGATAGGGAGTCATGAATGAACCATTTAACGAGAAAATCGATTCATTCGCTTCTTTGCAATCAAGACGTGAAAAGACTACTTTTCCGAATTACTTGAAGCAAGGTCAAAGTTTTGAAGATCAAGTTGTTGAAGAAATGACACGAATTGATGTGACAAGAAAAGATGAGACTCCACACGAATCCTTACCTTTTGATGAGAAACCTGATGCAGCACTTTTTCAATCGAGTGAAAAAGTGCTGCATCAATTACCAGCGCAATTCCGTTCATTTAAGGAAAAAGCAACAGAAGGTCATCAAAAATATAAACCGCGTGTGGATTGGACTTCTTATTTGAATACGAATCAACGCAAACCTTTTAAACCGAGTACGGTACCTTCAAGTACAAGAGGTTTAGAACAAGAGGAGACACCAAAAGTTTCTTATCGTGAGTTAGAAAGAGAGTTATTGCCAAATAGCATGGACTTGATTTTATTCGAGAAGGAAGAATCCTTATTGGTGTCGGTTGAGGAACAAGAAGATACCATCGAAAAACGCTTGAAAGAGTACAATGGTACCTCTCATGAGAAGCCAGTACAAAGTCAATTTTTTTCAACTAAAGGCTATGTTCCCGCCTTTAAACGCAAACAAGAATCTGACGTTGAAGTTGTACAAGAGTCCTTATTAGAAGGGTTACCGGAGACAAAAGTTGAAAGACGAAAAGCGCCGGAAAAACCACTAACTAGAAAACAAAGACGAGCGATGAAAAAATCATTATCGATGATTATGGAACAAGAACAGCAGGGACGCCATTTACCTTATGGTCATCCCAAAAAATAGTAGTAGAAAAGTGAGGAGATAGAATGGATAAAAGCAAGATTTATCATTTTACAGGAATTAAAGGCTCCGGAATGAGCGCACTAGCGTTAGTTCTGCATGGTGAAGGATATAAAGTGCAAGGCTCTGATTTAGAAGAGTATTTCTTCACACAAAGAGGACTTGAAGAAGCGGGGATTCCTTTACTACCTTTTAGTGCCTCTAATATTAAAGAAGGACAAATTGTGATTGCAGGTAATGCATTTCCAGATAGCCACGAAGAATTAGTTGCCGCTCGCGAAAAAGGAATAGAAGTCATTCGATACCATAAATTTTTAGGTGAATTGTTGAAAAATTATAAGAGTGTTGCGATTACAGGTTCTCACGGAAAAACGAGCACAACAGGTTTGTTAGCCCATGTATTAAGTGGAATGGAACCAACAAGTTATCTTATTGGAGATGGAACTGGTAAAGGAGTTGAAAGTTCAGAACACTTTGTATTAGAAGCTTGTGAATATAAACGTCATTTTATGGCTTATCGACCAGATTACGCTATTATGACGAATATCGATTTTGACCATCCAGATTATTATACGGATATCGATGATGTACAAAGTGCCTTTGAAGCCTTTGGTAAACAAGTGAAAAAAGGAATTATTGCTTGTGGTGATGATGAAAGACTTCGTACGCTAGAGGCTATTGTTCCTGTAACCTATTATGGTGTTGGTGAACATAATGATGTAATTGCTAAAAACATCCGCAAAGAGAAAGCAGGAAGTTATTTTGATGCTTATATTCACGGTGAATTATATGGTCATTTTTACATTCCTACATACGGAGACCATAACATCTTAAATGCACTTGCAATTATCGCTTTCTACTATTTAAATCAATTAGATCCAAATGAACTAGCTCAGCAGTTTCGAACATTTAGTGGCGTAAAACGTCGCTTTTCTGAAAAAGTTATTAATGGCGTAACTATTATTGATGACTATGCACACCATCCATCTGAGATTCGTGCTACATTAGATGCGGCTCGACAAAAGTATCCTGATAAAGAAGTAGTAGCTGTCTTCCAACCTCATACTTTTACGAGAACAATCGCGCTTTTAGAGGAGTTTGCTTCAGTATTATCTCTAGCAGACCACGTTTACCTATGTGAAATATTTGCATCTGTTCGTGAAGAAGCCGGTGATGTTTCTATTGAAGATTTAGCAAAATTAGTAAAAGGTGGAGCGAAAGTATTACCACTTGAAAATGTATCTCCACTTCTTTCATATAAAGATGCGGTGATTGTCTTTATGGGGGCAGGAGATGTACAAAAATATGAATTCGCATATGAGAAACTATTATCGAATACTTCACCAACACAAAACTAAATGAACAAAAAGCTTGGCAGAAAGTCAGGCTTTTTTATAAACAATTAGTAGAAAAGTATGCATATCTATTTCATTTAAAAAGAATCGATATGGATAAATTATTAATAGAAGAGGATTTCTGGAGGTGTTTAGATGGATTTAAGTAGATTATCTACAGTTTATAACATTAGAAGGATGGGGGAGCATGATGCATCTCTTATTTTGGATTTAGAAAATGGAAATCAATTGTATTTTAACTATTGTCCGCCAAAACCTACTAAACAATCTGTATTAAATGATTTACAAGCTCTTCCAGAAGGTAAAAATAGGGATGACAAATTTTACATAGGATTCTTTAAGGAAAATAGATTAGTTGCTATTATGGATTTCATTGTATCTTTTCCGATAAAAGAAACTATCTATATTGGACTTTTTATGATGGATTATAAAGAGTCTGGACGAGGAAAGGGAAGCAGTATTATTAATGAGGTTTTAAAAGCTTTTAGAGAAGAAGGATTTATTCAAGTAAGACTTGCTTATATGAAAGGAAATCCTCAAAGTAAAAGATTTTGGGACAAATGTGGTTTTACAGAAATTGGAATTGAAAAAGAAAACGAACATGGGAAAGCAGTCGTTTTAGAAAAAGTATTATAAACCGTTCGAGATGAAATATAATTTATCCAAGAAACAGTAAATCATTTGGTTTACTGTTTTTAATTACGGTAAATACTTAAAACTAAAGGCTTCATAGTGGGGAACTCACCATTAAATTCTATTTATGCTTATCATCAAAAAGCTCTTTTTAGTGTTCACAAGTTTGTTTATTTGTTACACTGATAATGACTTATTAGGAGGCATATTATGGTAAAAGAAAAATTATTACTTGTAGACGGAAGTAGCTTAGCATTCCGCGCATTTTTCTCGATTTTAGATTTAAATCGTTTTAAAAATTCTAACGGCTTACATACAAACGCACTCTATTCATTTCATCGTATGTTTAAGTCAATTTTAGATTCTGAAAAACCTACACATGTACTTGTAGCATGGGATGCCGGGAAGACAACTTTCCGTACAGAAATGTATGCAGATTATAAAGGAGGACGTTCAAAAACTCCAGGGGAATTTATTGAACAAATGCCGTATTTTAATGTGCTTTTAGATGCATGGGGAATCCCTCATTACCGACTAAATCAATATGAAGCAGACGATATAATTGGAACTCTTGCAAGAAAAGGGGAAGAAGCAGGATATGAAGTCGTGGTTCTTTCAGGAGATAAAGACTTAATTCAGCTTGCAGACAAGAATATCACTGTGAAAATAACGACAAAGGGAGTGACTGAACTGGTCGAATATACTCCTGAAGTGATTTTCGAAAAATATGGATTAACACCTGAACAAATTATCGACATGAAGGGGTTAATGGGAGACGCTTCCGACAATTATCCTGGAGTTACAAAAGTCGGTGAAAAGACAGCCGTAAAGCTTCTTCAAGAATTTGGCAGTGTAGAAGGTATTTATGAACATGTTGATGAAATGAAGAAGAGCAAGTTGAAAGAAAATTTAATTAATGATAAAGAGTTGGCTTTCTTAAGTAAGAAACTAGCACGCATCAATGTAGAGTCGCCAATCGAAATTACTTTGGAGGATACACTTCGCAAGGAACAAGATGTGGATGCATTGATGTCGTTCTATAAGGAAATGAACTTCAATTCTTTCCAATCAGACCTATTAAATTCAGGTGCCACTGCTATAGAAGCAGCACCAAAAGCCGAGCGCCCAAATGTCAAACGTGTGACCGAGATTACCGAAGAGTTGCTTAAAGGTGCTACCAGTGTGCATTTTGAGACTCTTGAAGCGAACTATCATGTTGCGCAGGTGATTGCCGTTGCCTTCGGAAATGAAAAAGAGGTCTTCGTGACTGATTTAGATACTGCCGTTGCATCAAAAGCTTTCAAGGAATGGCTGGCGGATGCTTCAGTGGAGAAACATTTATTTGATACAAAAGCAGCCAAAGTGCTTGCACACCGTTTCGGTCTAGTGTTAGAAGGTGCTAAATATGATGTGTCACTACTTGCTTACCTTGTGGATACGAATGATATCGTGAAAGAGATTAGTGACGTAGCTCGTCGTGTAGATGTGACGATACTTTCTAGTGACGAAGCCGTATATGGTAAAGGCGTTAAAATCCAAATTCCTGAAGATAAAGAGGTATGGAATCAGCATTTAGCAGCCAAAGTGTATACGATTGCCCAAGCACCTGAAAAACTATTGAAACGCCTTGAAGAAAATGAACAAGCGCATCTTTATTGGGAAATGGAATTGCCGGTGAGCGACATTTTAGCACGTATGGAAATTCAAGGAATTCGTGTCGATAAAGAACGCTTGGTTGAGATGGGTGTGGAATTTGAGATACGTCTTAAAGAGATTGAGCAGGAAATCTATGCGCTTGCTGGGGAAGAGTTTAATATCAATTCGACCAAACAACTAGGGGTCATCTTATTTGAAAAGATGGGATTACCAGTGATTAAGAAGACGAAAACAGGTTATTCAACAGCGGTAGATGTTCTTGAGAAGTTAGCGCATCAAGCTCCTATCGTAGAGTTAATTTTAGAATATCGTCAATTAGCGAAATTAAATTCAACATATGTCGAAGGTTTGCAAGCGTATATTCAAGAAGACGGCAAGATTCACACGCGTTTTGTCCAAAACTTAACGCAAACGGGTCGTCTAAGCTCAGTGGATCCAAACTTACAAAACATTCCAATTCGTACAAAAGAAGGCCGTCATATCCGTTACGCGTTCTTACCAGAACACGATGATTGGAAGATTCTCTCAAGTGACTATTCGCAAATTGAACTACGTGTGTTAGCCCATATTGCTGGCGATAAACATATGATAGAAGCCTTCAAAAATAACGTAGACATTCATACCAATACTGCAATGCGTGTGTTTGGTATTACAAATCCGGAGGATGTTACCAGTGAAATGCGTCGCCAAGCTAAAGCCGTAAACTTTGGAATTGTTTATGGGATTAGTGATTACGGATTATCGCAAAACTTGAATATTTCCCGTAAGAGAGCCAAAGAATTCATCGACCGTTATTTGGAAGAGTTCCAGGGCGTAAAAGACTTTATGGAATCTGTTGTGAAAGAAGCGCGTGAGAAAGATTACGTAGAAACTTTATTCCATCGTCGTCGCTACTTACCAGATATTCATTCAAGTAACTTTAATTTACGTTCATTCGCAGAGCGTACAGCGATGAACTCACCAATCCAAGGAAGCGCTGCAGATATCTTGAAGATGGCCATGATTGAATTGGACCGTGAAATGAGAGAACGTCAATTCAAAGCTAAATTATTATTACAAGTGCACGATGAGTTGATTTTTGAAGTGCCACAAGACGAATTAGAAAGTCTTCAAAGTTTAGTAGAAGAAATCATGGAAAATGCCGTAAGTCTGAAAGTACCACTACGAGCAGATAGTAATGTAGGGGACAACTGGTTTGAAGCCAAATAACTTCAATGAGTAATGAATAAGTATCATCTCTTTACAGATTTTACGCAGATGGTACTTATTGTTTTTATCTTTTGAGTTTACAGCGTTTTTGTAGTATACTTTTTGAGTTAAGAGAAGAAGTTAAGGTGATGGAAGGGCTCTTTTAGCGTTCAGATTCCATCACTTTCATTTTGTCAATCAATGGAGGAAATACATGAAATTAAGAAATGATATTCGCAATATTGCTATTATCGCCCACGTTGACCATGGTAAAACAACACTTGTGGATGAATTATTAAAACAATCAGATACTTTAGATGCACGTACAGAATTATCAGAACGCGCAATGGACTCAAACGATATCGAACGTGAACGAGGTATTACTATTTTAGCGAAAAATACAGCTGTTCAATATAAAGGAACCCGAATCAATATTATGGATACACCAGGACATGCGGACTTTGGTGGAGAAGTAGAACGTATCATGAAAATGGTAGACGGTGTAGTTCTTGTAGTGGATGCGTATGAAGGTACAATGCCTCAAACTCGTTTTGTATTGAAAAAAGCGTTAGAACAACATTTAACACCAATCGTTGTAGTAAACAAAATTGACCGTGATGCTGCTCGTCCAGAGGAAGTAGTCGATGAGGTACTTGAATTATTCATCGAATTAGGAGCAGATGACGATCAATTAGAATTCCCAGTAGTATATGCTTCAGCATTAAACGGAACTTCAAGTTTATCTGATAATCCTGCAGATCAAGAAGAAACAATGGATTACTTATTTGATACGATTATCGAACACATTCCTGCTCCAGTGGATAACTCAGACGAACCATTACAATTCCAAGTGTCATTATTAGACTATAATGAATATGTGGGACGTATCGGTATCGGACGTGTCTTTCGTGGAACCATTAAAGTAGGGGACCAAGTATCTCTTCTAAAATTAGATGGAACAAAGAAAAACTTCCGTGTTACAAAATTATTTGGTTTCTTCGGATTAAATCGTTTAGAAATCAATGAAGCAAAAGCAGGGGATTTAATTGCTGTATCTGGTATGGAAGATATCTTCGTTGGAGAAACAGTAACACCAGTAGATACACAAGAAAGCCTGCCAGTATTACACATTGATGAACCAACATTACAAATGACATTCTTGACGAACAATTCACCTTTTGCAGGACGCGAAGGGAAGTTCGTTACAGCTCGTAAGATTGAAGAACGTCTAATGCGTGAATTACAAACAGACGTATCTCTAAAAGTGGAATCAACAGATTCACCAGATGCATGGATTGTATCAGGACGTGGGGAATTACACTTATCAATCTTAATCGAAAACATGCGTCGTGAAGGATTTGAGTTACAAGTATCTCGTCCAGAAGTAATTATTAAAGAAATCGATGGCGTAAAATGTGAACCATTTGAACGCGTACAAATCGATACTCCTGAAGAATACATGGGTTCAATCATCGAATCATTAAGTAACCGTAAAGGTGAAATGCAAGATATGCAACACAATGATAACGGACAAGTTCGTATCGTCTTCTTAGTTCCAGCACGTGGATTATTAGGATATACAACTGAATTCTTATCAATGACACGTGGTTACGGAATTATGAACCACACATTCGATCAATACTTACCATACATTCCAACAAGCATCGGCGGACGTCGTAATGGGGCACTTGTTTCAACAGATACAGGTAAAGCAACGACTTACGGTATTATGGGTGTTGAAGAACGTGGTGTGATTTTCACTGAACCAGGTACTGAAATTTACGAAGGAATGATTGTTGGGGAACACTCTCGTGAAAACGACTTAGCGGTTAACATTACGAAAGCAAAACAACAAACAAATATTCGTTCAGCTACGAAAGACCAAACTTCAGTCATCAAGACTCCTAAGAAATTATCTCTTGAAGAGTCATTAGAATTCTTGTCAGACGATGAGTACTGCGAAATTACTCCAGAAACCATTCGTTTAAGAAAACAAATTCTAAATAAAGGTGAACGTGAAAAAGCCAATAAACGTAAAAAACAAGCTGAATCAGAAAACTAATCTGAATTGTAAAAGGTGGATGCATTGCATCCACCTTTTTGTATATCTTTAGTTATTTAATGTAACGCGAACTGTAATACCGTTGTTGTCGGTAATATCGACTTCTTTTTCGCCACGCTTTTCAACAGTAGTAGCAAGAACCGTTGCTTTTTGAAGAATCTCTTTAAACACTGAAGCGTCGTTTGTTTCAACCGTATAATATGCAAGCCCTGGAATATTTTTGACGCGAACATCAAGATGAGGTCCTCCCCATTGGTTGACCGCAAGATGATGGTGATAATCACCAGAAGCAATCCAACTTCCTGAAGGAACTGAGAATTTATCTTCTACTGGAAGGAGAGTAGTTAAGTATTCCATCGTCTCTTTTGAATTCCGTGCTGATAGGTGAACGTGCCCCATACGTGTTCCTTCTGGCATTTGGTAAGGAGTAGTGTCATGACCAAGTTCATAGATTTCTTGACCAGCCATTTCCTCAGTGACACCAATAATTCTTCCATCTTCACGAATATCCCAGACGCTTACTGGTTTATCGTGGTATACTTCAATTCCGTTTCCCTCGAAATCTTCAAGATAAATCGCTTCGCTATAACCATGGTCTGACGCCCCAATAAGTGGAAGAGACGTATGAACGGCGTGTCTTAAGAAGTCACCAAGCGCTTCACGAGTTGGAAGATGAATAGCTAAGTGGTATAGACCATAACTTTCCTTAACACCTTTATCAATATTGGTTTGAATCAGACGAACGAGAGGAGTTGTTCCAACACCTAGCAATACTTCGTTGTCAGACTGACTTAAGATTTGTAGACCGAGTCTTTTTGTGTAAAATTCAGTTTCCTGCAATAAATGATTGACATTTAGTGCCACTTCATTTAATTTAATTTGGCTATTATATAATGGGTACATTTTCATTCCTTCTTTCTTTTTTGTATGAGTTTAGTATACACTTTAATACTAAAATGACAAATAACTTGCTCATGAAGTTTTGAATTTTTAAAAGTTAAGTGATACCGTATACGGTATCACTTGTATTGTTAGGCGTGTTGTGTTTTTACATACAATTGTAGTATCCTTATAAGTAGTAAGGTTTATAGAGAGAAGAGATGACAGATGACAAAACAAAGAAAAATCATGTACGGAGTTTTTGGAGTCCTGTTTGCATTTATTTTATTAGCACTTGGGTTGATTCAAATGTTTACGTATCGGGCGACTCCTGAGGCACAAGAAACGTGGAATATTGCTGCATTTGAACAAAAAAATAACTGGACTCATTTCGAAGTAACAGGAGAGAAAAAAGGGACGCTTTTATTTTATACAGGTGCCTTAGTTGAACCGCAGGCTTATGCGAAATTAGCAGACGGGCTTGCTAAAGAAGGAATAGAAGTATACATTATCTCCTCTAAATTGAATGTACCAGTATTAGATAATGGAACAATGGCAACCATTGTAAAAGAAGAGCATTTGGATAAAGTGTTTATTGGGGGACATTCTCTGGGGGGCGTTGTGTCGACAGTTGAAGCAAAACAGCTAGAAGAGATGAATAAAGTTGCTGGATTAATTTTACTGGCAAGCTATCCAAATCAAAGTACGGATATTAGCGACACTCAAATTCCTGTATTATCGATTACGGCTTCGAATGATAAAATATTGAAACAAGAAAAATATGAAGATGCGAAGTCACGTTTGCCAGAGTCTACACTCTATACAACGATTGAGGGTGGGAATCATAGTGGTTTTGGACTATATGGTCAGCAAAATGGCGATGGTACAGCTACGATGAGTGCCGAAGAACAACAAAAACAATTAGTTCAACTGATTAAGCAATTTATTGTATCTCATTAAGCTAGGCTTCGGTCTAGCTTTTTTTACAATAGAGTTGAGTTTTCACACCTTGGCAGTTATCATTAATGTAATGAATTTTGGAGGTAGAGTGTATGCAACAAAAAGTAACAAAGAACTGGGTCACTATCGGAACTGGTGTGATTGCTAATGAATTAGCAGTAGCACTAGAATCATTGAACGGAAAACTATACGGGGTTGCTAACCGCACCTATACAAATGCTGTGAAATTTGCAGAAAAATATGGCATTGAAAAAGTATATAACGAGATTGATGAGGTATTTACAGATCCGACAGTGGATATTATTTATATTTCTACTCCGCATAACACGCATATTCACTATCTAAAAAAGGCATTGGCTGCTGGAAAGCATGTACTATGTGAAAAGGCCATTACGTTAAACAGTGAAGAATTAGAAGAAGTATTGCAACTCGCTAAAGAAAATAATGTTGTTTTGGCTGAAGCGATGACGCTTTACCATATGCCAGTCTACAAACAATTAAGTAAAGCAGCTGAGAATCTTGGGGAACTTCGTATGATTCAAATGAACTTCGGAAGCTATAAAGATTATGATATGACGAATCGATTTTTTAACCGCAATCTTGCAGGAGGCGCATTACTGGATATTGGAGTATACGCCTTGTCTTGCATTCGCTACTTCATGAGCGAGGCGCCAAGTTCAATGGTTTCTCAAGTTAAATTAGCGCCAACAGGTGTGGATGAACAAGCAGGTATCGTGTTGACAAATGATGCAGGAGAAATGGCGACTGTGACGATGACGCTCCATGCTAAACAGCCAAAACGTGGAGTTATTGCATACGACAAAGGGTATATTGAGATTGTTGATTACCCACGCGCGCATAAAGCAACGATTACGTATACAGAAGATGGACACGTTGAAACTTTTGAAGATGAATTGGGATTGGATGCCTTAGCTTATGAAGTGCTAGATATGGAGGCAACCATTAATACGGGAGTAGACCACATGCACCTTGAATATACAGTCGATGTGATGAAAATCATGACAGAATTACGCCGTGAATGGGGAATCAAGTATCCAGAGGAAGAGGAAGTATGAGGCAACAAGAACAATTAAAGGCGATGGAGCAGTACGCAAAAAGAGTGCTCAGTGCAGATACAACAGGGCACGATTGGTCGCATATTGAACGCGTCGTTAATACGACAAAGACGATTGCAAAGGCGGAAGGAGCAGACTTGTTTATTTGTGAAGCCGCAGCACTACTCCATGATGTTATCGATGATAAGATTGTCAAAGATTCTATAGTTGCGTTGAAGGGATTGAAAGAATTTCTAAATTCTATTGAAGTGACTCCTAAACAAGTTGAAGTGATTGAGTCCATCATAACGAGAATATCGTTTAAGAATCATAAGGAACAACAAGAACTTTCTCTTGAAGGAAAAGTGGTGCAAGACGCTGACCGATTAGATGCCATTGGTGCCATCGGAATTGCCAGAGTGATGTGTTACTCTGGAAGTACAGGAAGACCAATCCACAATCCGGAAATGAAGCCGCGAGAGGAGTTGACGCCTGAAGAGTACAGAAACGGTGAATCTACAGCTATCATGCACTTCTATGAAAAACTATTGAAGTTAAAAGATTTGATGAATACCAAATATGGTAATGAATTGGCAAAAGGGCGGCATGAATTTTTAGAAACGTACTTAGAGCAATTTTATTCTGAATGGGATGGAAAACGATAAAAGACGTAAGCGACAAATTTTTGTCGCTTATTTGTTTTGAAGGAAGAATAGGTGTAAAATAGTAACTACATTTTAAAGTGAGAGGATTGGTTGTGTGGAAGTAGAGCAACAACTAACCAATAAAGAACTAAGAAAAAATATATTTGTCATTGTATGGCCGGTATTTGTGGAAGTACTTCTTGGAGCGCTTTTTGGAATGGTCGACATGATGATGGTTGGGAAGGTGCCTGGAGACACTGCTGCAGCCGTTTCTGCAGTTGGGATGACAAACCAGCCGATGTTCCTTGGTTTAAGTTTGATTCAAGCGTTAAACGTTGGAGGAACTGCAATTATTGCTAGGTATTTTGGGGCGAAGAAATATAACCGAATGGGAAGTATCTTGAAGCATGTAATGATCCTTGCAATGGTGTTTTGTGTGACGCCCGCAGCGATCTTAATGTTGATTTTCGCGCCGGAGATTTTAGGACTGATGGGTGCAGACGAGAACGTTATTAATGTCGGATTGAACTACTTTAGGATTGTTACGATTGGGTTTATTTTCCAATCACTATCGTTTACTGTAACGGCAGCACTGCGAGGAATCGGTGAAACAAAAATTCCAATGAAGAATAATATTATTGCGAATAGTTGTAATGTGTTAGGGAATGCCATTTTGATTTATGGAATGTTTGGATTCCCGGCCTTAGGTGTTACTGGGGCTGCAATCTCTACAGCATTATCTAATCTTATTGCGATGGGATTAAACATCCGTTATATCTTGTCAGGAAAGAGTGTCTTGAAACTGGATTTTAAAGAAAAATTTAAGTTTAACATCAATGTGATGCGCGATTTAGTGCGTATCGGAATCCCGACAGCATTAGAACAAATGGCGCTTCGTTTTGGGGTTATCATGTTCTTGAAGATTGTTTCTGGGTTAGGAAACAATGTATATGCGGCGCACCAAATTGCCCTTAATGTACTTTCTCTATCCTACTCTCCGGCGCAAGCTTTCGGAATTACAGCGTCGTCATTAATGGGACAATCGCTTGGGGCTAAGAATGAAAAATTGGCAGAGCGTTACACAAAAATGTGTCAGCGAATTGGTCTGGCTTTAGCGATTATGATGTCTGCTTCGATTTATTTTGGAGCAAACTTGTTAGCGGGAATGTATACAGATAATGTAGAAATTATTCAAAATACAGTGATTGCTTTATCCATTGTTGCTTTTGTTCAACCATTCCAAAGTCATCAACTGATTACTTCCGGAGCCTTACGCGGAGCAGGAGATACAGTTTGGCCACTGATTGCGATTTTCATCGGATCATGTGTGATTCGATTAAGCTTAGGATATGTATTTGTGAATTTCTTCGGATGGGGGCTTGCAGGTGCATGGTATGCAGTATTTATAGATCAATTTATTCGAGATATGATTATTCTACTTCGATTTAGAAGTGGGAGATGGAAAAACATTCGAATTGCATAAAATAAAAAGGCTGGAATTTTCCAGCCTTTTTATTTTAGTGGTAAAGAAAGGGGATTAGTTTACTGAAATGTTAGAAAATCAAAAGAAAACTTATGGAGATTGATTTTTTATTGATTTTCTATCATTTTTGATTGGTGCAGCAACGGTGTTTGTGATACTATAGTAGAAAGATGTAAAGAGATTGGAGTTTTCAAACGATTATGGCAAGAAAAGGTTTATTAATCGTTTTATCTGGGCCTTCAGGTGTCGGGAAAGGAACAGTACGCGCGGCTATTTTTGCAAAAAGCAATCAAAAATTTGTGTACTCAGTATCTGCAACGACTCGTAAGCCAAGACCAGGTGAAGTGGATGGAAAAGATTATTTCTTCAAATCTAGAGAAGAATTTGAAGAGATGATTGCAAATAAAAAATTATTAGAATATGCTGAGTATGTAGGAAACTACTACGGGACACCTTTAGAATATGTGCAAGAAACATTAGATAAAGGAAAAGATGTATTCTTAGAAATTGAAGTTCAAGGGGCGCTTCAAGTTCGAGAAGCGATGCCAGACGGGGTTTTTATTTTCTTAACACCGCCTGATTTACATGAACTAGAATCTCGCATCGTAAACCGTGGAACTGATTCGGATGAAGTGATTAAAAACCGTATGAAGGTTGCTAGAGAAGAACTTTGTTTGATGAAGTATTATGATTACTCTGTTGTTAATGACAAAGTAGAAAATGCGGTTCAACAAATTGAAGCTATTATTCAAACTGAACATTTACGAATTCAAAGAAATATAGAGAGTATTGAAGAGTTTGAAGATGAGTTAGAAGAAATTTTAGAGGAAGAGTAGAAAGAGGGAAAGTTGTTATGATGTTATACCCATCAATCGATAAGTTACTAAAAAAAATCGATTCAAAATATTCATTAGTAATTCTTTCAAGTAAACGTGCGCATGAATTACACCACCATGAACCACCATTGTTAGAAAACTATGAATCACATAAAAATGTTGGTCGTGCGTTAGAAGAAATCGCAGCTGGAAAATTAACTATCCGTGAAGACAGTAAACCAGAACATGTATAAATTAAATATATAGTCAAGGGGGTTCCCCTTGGCTTTTTATTTTTGCAGTAGAGAAGTATAGCGTAGGCAACAACAAAATGAAGTTCAATATGGTATAATAAATAGTAAAACAATTTTGGAGGTGAAAAGATGTATGCAAAAGTAATCGTTGATGTACCAGTCATTCAAGTAAATCGTCCTTTTGATTATCATGTCCCTGAAATATTACAGGAGAGCATTGAAGTTGGAATGCGTGTTGCTGTTCCATTTGGGGGACGCAGTATTTCTGGATTTGTTTTGGCTCTTAGTGATGAAGTTGATTTCGACGGAGAAATAAAAGATATTTTGCATTTAATGGATTTAGATCCCGTCTTGTCACCTGAAATGATTCAACTCGGAGCGTATTTGTCAAAAAAAGTTCACGCGTTCTTGATCCAATGTTACCAAACAATGCTTCCAGCGATGTTGAAGTCTAATTATGAAAAACGATTTGTATTAGTGAATCCAAAAGAGAATGAAGATGTATTTCGAGAAATTTTCCATTATGAAAACACATTACTTTATACAGATGACCTACCACAAGAACAACTAAAACGGTTGATGAAGTTAAAAAAAGAAGGCATTGTAGTTATCGAGACAGTTGTGAAAGACCGTGCCAAGGTGAAAACGGAAGACTGGATTCGATTGAACTACGTGATGCAAGAGTATGAGGAGTTTATTCCTACGCTTTCTGCACGTGCTAAGAAGAAAATATCGCTCTTAAAGACTCTCGCTTCGATGGAAAGAATGGAAATCCGGAAGAAAAGTTTCTTAGAAGATACAGATTTTACAACGGCTGATTTAAAATTTGCAGTAGAGCATAATTGGATTACGATAGTTCAAAAAGAAGTAAGTCGCGATCCGTATAAGGGAAGATTCTTTAAGAAGAGTGTTCCGTTTCAATTAAATGAGGAACAGCAACTGGCATTTGATAGAGTAAAAGAAGAATCTATCGATCCACATAACTCAAAAGTATATTTATTAGAAGGTGTTACTGGTTCTGGGAAAACGGAGGTTTATTTGCAATGGATTAGTGAAGTTATTGCAAAAGGGCAATGCGCGATGATGCTTGTTCCTGAAATTGCTTTAACACCTCAGATGGTCGAACGATTTAAGTCTCGCTTTGGAGATAGGGTTGCTGTCCTACATAGTGGACTTAGCACGGGCGAAAAATTTGATGAATGGAGAAAAATCAAGAATAAAGAAGCGGATATTGTTGTTGGAGCACGTTCTTCTATTTTTGCTCCATTAGAAAATATTGGCATTATTATTTTAGATGAGGAACATGAAACCTCTTATAAACAAGATGAATCTCCTAGATATCACGCAAGAGATATCGCAATTTGGAGGGGTGAATTCCATCACTGTCCGGTAGTATTAGGGAGTGCAACTCCTAGCTTAGAATCAAGAGCTCGAGCGCAAAAGGGAGTCTATACTCTTCTGAAACTAACCAAAAGAGCTAAAAAACAAATTCTTCCAGAAGTGCATTTAATTGATATGAGAAATGAATTTATTCATCAGAAAGGATCGTTTTCTCAAACTTTATTAAAAGCAATCGAAAATCGATTGGAAAAGAAAGAGCAAACGGTTTTGCTGTTAAATCGAAGAGGCTATTCCTCTTTTGTATTATGCAGGGATTGCGGTTATGTTTTAGAATGTCCAAACTGCGATATTTCGTTAACACTTCATATGGATACGAAAACAATGAAGTGTCATTATTGTGGACATGAAGAGAGAATTCCAACTTTTTGTCCTAAGTGTCAAAGTCGACAAATTCGTTACTTTGGAACTGGAACCCAGAAAGTTCAAGAGGAATTGCAAGAGGTATTCCCAGACGCTCGTATTGTAAGAATGGATGTGGATACGACAAGACGTAAAGGACAGCATGAAGCGATTCTGAAACAGTTTGAGAATCAAGAAGCAGATATTTTAATTGGAACCCAAATGATTGCGAAAGGTCTAGACTATCCAAACGTAACGCTCGTTGGAGTGATTAATGCAGATACTGCACTAAATATACCTGATTTTAGAAGTTCGGAAAAAACATTCCAACTGCTCACACAAGTTTCAGGTCGTGCAGGACGTGGGGAGAAACCGGGTGAAGTATTTATTCAAACCTATAATCCAACACATTACGCGATTCAATTAGCGCAAGGACATCATTATGAACGATTCTTCGAAACAGAAATGCGAATGCGTCATATGGCTAACTATCCACCATATTTCTTTACCACGATGATTACGTTTTCTAGTGAAGAAGAAGGAGTGGCGTTGAAGAAAGCTATCGAAGTTCATAAGTCATTGATGGCAAATGTGTCACCAAAAGCAGTGGTGTTAGGTCCAACTGCTAAATCGATTGCGCGAATGAACAATCGTTATTATTTCCAAATCATTGTGAAATACAAAAATGAGCCGCAACTGCAAGAATTTTTAGAGCAATTGATGATGGAAACGCAAGAGTTTGGTTCGAAGAAAATACTTATGACAATTGATATGGAACCACAACATTTCTTATAGAGGTGAACAATGAAGAAAGTTATTTTTATGGGAACGCCGGAGTTTTCTACAGGCGTTTTGAAACGATTAATTAAAGATGAAACAGTTGAAGTGATTGCTGTTGTAACCCAACCTGACCGTGCAGTTGGACGAAAGAAAATTATTACTCCGACTCCTGTGAAGGTAGTTGCATTAGAGCATGATATTCCTGTCTACCAACCAGAAAAATTAAGTGGATCACAGGAATTGGAAGAGTTAATGCAACTAGATGCAGATTTAATTGTAACGGCTGCATATGGTCAATTCTTGCCAACGAAGTTTTTAAACTTCCCACGTTTTGGTGCGGTGAACGTTCACGCGTCACTCTTACCAAAATATCGTGGTGGAGCTCCGATTCATTATGCGATTATGAATGGTGACAAAGAAACTGGCGTAACGATTATGCGCATGGTTGCGAAGATGGATGCCGGTGCGATTATTTCGCAACGTGCGATTCCAATTACTGGTGAAGATGACGTTGCAAGTATGTTTGAAAAATTAAGCGTCGTTGGAGCAGACTTACTAATCGAAACATTACCAGAGATATTTGCCGGAACGATTACTGAAGTGGAGCAAGATGAAGCATTAGTATCATTCTCTCCAAATATTTCAAGAGAGCAAGAGCAAATCGATTGGAATAAAACAGCGACTGAAGTAGATTGCTTTGTACGAGGCTTACGTCCATGGCCAACTTCATTTACGGTTTTAAATGGAAATCGTGTGAAGATGTGGGGAGTTTCTTTAACGGATAAACAAACCGCTAAAACTCCTGGAAGCTTGTTTGTAGATGGTGGACGTCTATATGTGGCTTGTGGTGGCGGAACAGTGCTTGAAATTACACGTCTTCAACCAGCAGGAAAAGCTCAAATGGACGCGAAGGCGTTTATCAATGGATTTTCTGAATGGTTGAAGAATGATGCGATTTTTGAGGGATTAAACCATGAGTAATGTACGTGATATTTGCGTAGAATTATTAACAAATGTAGAAAAAAATCAAGCGTACTCGACTGTCGCGTTTCAAAATGTGTTGCAAAAACATAAATTGGATGTAAGAGATAGAGGGTTATTAACTGAATTGTTTTACGGTACGATTCAACGTAAATTGACATTAGACTTCTATTTAAAACCATTTATCGAGAAACAAAAGAAAATGGAACTATGGGTGCTAAGTTTACTGCGAATGACTGTATATCAAATGGCGTATCTCGACCGAGTCCCTGATCATGCTGCTATCTTTGAAGCTGTACAAATTGCTAAAGAACGTGGTCATCAAGGGATTGCGAAATTCGTCAATGGTGTTCTTAGAAATGTTCAACGTTCTGGATTCGATGGAGTTTCTTCTATTAAAGATGAACGTGAACGTTTGAGTGTTGAATTTAGCATGCCACGGTGGATTGTAGAATTATTATTTGAACAATACGGAGAAGTGGCAAGAGAGATTTTCCCAAGTTTAAATATTGCGCCGCATTTAAGTGCGCGTATTCAAAATCCAGAGATGTCACTTGAAGAAGTGCAAACTCTTCTAAGAGAAGAAGGGGTAATGGTTCAAGAAAGTAAGTTATCTCCTCGAGCAGTGATTGTCAAAGAAGGAGATTTACTAGGGTCGAAAGCATTCAAAGATGGTATCGTTACGGTTCAAGACGAGTCATCCTCATTAGTGGCTCAAGTAGGAAAACTTCAACCTGGATATAAAGTGCTTGATACATGTGCTGCTCCTGGAGGGAAAACCACTCATTTTGCAAGTTATCTTGTGGCTGAAGAGGGTGGACTTGTTGAGGCGTTGGATTTGCATGAGAATAAATTACGCAAAATTCATCAAAACGCAAAACGCCTTGGGGTAGAAGACAGAATTCATACTCATGCACTCGATGCTAGAAAAGTAGGAGAACTTTTTGAAAAAGAAAGTTTTGATGCAGTATTTGTAGATGCCCCATGTTCTGGTTTAGGCATCATGCGCCGGAAACCAGATATAAAATACACAAAAAATAGTGAAGATTTAACAAAATTGCAAATAATACAGTTGGAAATTTTAGCGTCAGTTGCTACAATGGTAAAGAACAGTGGAAAATTGATTTATTCAACTTGCACGATTAATAAAAGTGAGAATGAGGAAGTCGTTCTTAAATTTTTAGCCAATCATCCGGATTTTGAATTACAACCAATAGAAGAGTTTGGGTGTACTAATGAAAATCCGATGCTTGCCATATTGCCGCATGAATATCACACAGATGGTTTTTTCATTGCAAGAATGGTAAGAAAATAGATTCGCAACAGGAGGGAAAATATGGAGATAGCCATCAAGAGTGACGTTGGGCAAAGACGTACGTTAAACGAAGATGCTGCCGGATATTTTTTGAATACTCAAAATGTGCCACTTATCGTTGTTTGCGATGGGATTGGCGGGCATAATGCTGGGGATGTAGCTAGTGCTATGGCATTATCTCATTTGGGAAAACGTTGGGAAGAAGAAAGTATTACGGATACAGAAGCGGCCTACCAATGGCTAGTTAAAAATATTCAGGCTGAAAATGATCGTGTCTTTCAGAAAGCAAACCAATATCGTGAATTGGATGGGATGGGGACGACAATTGTTGCAGCAGTAATCATTGATTCTGAATTATTAGTAGCAAATGTTGGAGACAGTCGAGCTTATCTATATCGCAATTTTCAAATTAAGCAATTAACGGAAGATCATACACTCGTACAAGAATTAGTGAAATCTGGAGAGATTACTGAAGAGGAAGCAAAAAGACATCCTCAAAGAAATATTGTTACTCAGTCTTTGGGAATTACTTTGAATGTCCAAATAGATTTTGTACGTGTGACTTTAAAAAATGAGGATACGATTCTACTTTGTTCAGACGGATTGTCTAACATGTTAGAAGATCAATATATAAAAGAAATATTAGGTAATTATTCTGATGTAAATACACAAGCTCAAAAAGCGGTCTTAGCTGCTAACGAAGCGGGTGGACGGGATAATATTACCGTGGCGATTGCCAAATATTTGGTGAGAGAGGAGGTAGCATAATGTTTGAATCGGGGAAGACAATCGGAGGTCGATATAAGATTCAGTCTCATGTGGGAACTGGTGGTATGGCCACAGTTTACTTGGCAAGAGATTTAATTTTAGAGCGGCCTGTTGCTGTGAAAGTACTTAGATTTGATTTTCATTCAAATGAAGCAGCAATGAGACGTTTTCAAAGAGAGGCACAATCAGCAACTCAATTAGTTCATCCTAATATTGTAGGAGTCTATGATGTAGGAGAAGAAAATGGAACCCATTATATTGTGATGGAATACGTCGAAGGAACCGATTTGAAAGAATATATTCGAGAAAGAGGGCCTCTACCACCACGAGAAGCAGTACGTATTATGACACAAATTGTTTCTGCTATAGAGGTGGCTCATCAAAATAGAATTATCCATCGCGACATTAAACCTCAAAATATTTTGATTGATAAACATGGTGATGTTAAAATTACGGATTTCGGGATTGCGATTGCATTATCGGAGACTTCGCTTACTCAAACAAATACGTTATTAGGATCTGTTCATTATTTATCTCCAGAACAAGCTAGAGGCGGAATGGCTACGATTCGAAGTGATATATATGCTCTTGGAATTGTTCTGTATGAATTGTTAGTTGGTGAGGTTCCGTTTGAAGGGGAGTCTGCTGTATCAATTGCCCTAAAACATTTTCAAGAACCACTTCCGCGAATTTCATTAATGTTACCAACAGTTCCTCAAAGTTTGGAAAATGTAGTTCTTAAAGCAACTGCAAAAGAACCTTTGGATCGTTATAATAGTTGTGAAGAGATGCTGGAAGATTTACAAACTTGCTTGAATCCTGAAAGACTCAATGAATCGATGTTTAAACCAACTGCCTTGAGTCAAGAAACAAAAGTGTTACAACCAATTGCTACAGGGCCAGTACCACGAAAAATTCCAACTTCAAGCAAAGAAGTTCCTGAGATTCAATTTGATGAAGAAAAGAAAATAGTACCTCAAGAGCCAAAGGAAAAAAGGAGAAAATGGCCTTGGATTTTACTACTGCTAATAACCCTCATAGGAGCAGCTGCAATTTTTGCTTATATTCAATCTGCACCCAAAGAGGTCACTATACCAGATTTGAGTAAATACACGGAAGCAGAAGCGAAAGTGAAATTAGCAGATCTAAATTTGGAAATTTCTGATGTTCAAAAAGTTAAATCAGATACCGTGGAAGAAGGAAAAGTGGTTGAAACTAATCCTAAAGCCGGAAGTAAAGTTAGAGAAAAATCAAAAGTAGTTTTAAAAGTTAGCGCAGGTAAAGATACGGTGACGATAGGAAACTACATTGGTAATACATTCGATAAAGCAAAAGATGAACTTCAAAAATTAGGAATTGCAGTAGAAAAGAAAGAAATTTATTCTGATACAGTCGAAACTGGTAAAGTCATCGAACAAAGCATCGCAAAGGATCAAAAGGTTGTTGCGAAGGAAATAAAAATGGTATTGACAGTTTCGAAAGGAAAAGAACCAGTGAGTTTGGTCAACTTAAAAGGTTACACTCGTTCAGGCGTTCAAGAATACGCAAAACAGAATGGACTAAAACTTCAAATTACTGAAGAAAATAGTAATGAGACGGAAGACACGGTTATTAAACAGTCACCAGCAGAAGGGACTGCTTTAAAACAAGGGGATACTTTATCGGTTGTTATTTCAAAAGGAAAAGGAGAAAGAGTAGTTAGTCGTAAATTCACTATTCCATATGAAGAAAAAAAACCGACGAATAATGGAAATGGAAACAATACAACTACCCCCAAAAAACAACAAAATGTGGTAGAAGTTTTCATTCAAGATGCCAATAATAATATAAACACAGCCTATAGATCGTTTAAAATAACGGAGACAACAACAATCAGTATTGATTTCACTTTTAATAATCAGGTGAATAGTGGTAAATACATCATTAAAAAAGATGGAGTAACGATTGATACCGGTGTTGTTCAGTAATAGATTATAATAGAGGCAGAATCCAAGTTTTTATGACTTAGACTCTGCTTTCTTTTCTAATAAAAATAGATTAAAAAATTCATGTCCATTTTAGTTGCAAACCAAAACTGAATATGATAAATTAATATCACTGTTGAGCGAACGTTCGCTTATAAAACAGTTTCAAA
>ERZ773076.57-NODE-57-length-66681-cov-17.479422_pt1 | contig 66681 bp, 58 predicted proteins | sample MGYA00580613_ERZ773076 | MGnify/ENA primary metagenome ERZ773076 (study PRJEB29015, sample SAMEA2738005) | human oral metagenome | biome: human oral; feature: human-associated habitat; material: dental | place: China | collected 2057 ...
AAAAGGGACCGGTTCGAGCCTGTAGTCTCTCACCTTTAAAGTTCAAAATGGGAGTAAGGGATAAATCCCCAACTCCCATTTATTCACCTTTGATCCTGATTCCCATTACTGCTACTATAAGAACCCAACAAATCCTCTTCGTAATCACAGTGCTATTTTTAATATTATGTTCGTGCGGGAAAGGGGGGAGGTAGCGGAGGAAAAAAGGGACCGGTTCGAGCCTGTAGTCTCTCACCTTTAAAGTTCAAAATGGGAGTAAGGGATAAATCCCCAACTCCCATTTATTCACCTTTGATCCTAATTCCCATTACTGCTACTATAAGAACCCGACAAATCCTCTTCGTAATCACAGTGTCTTTAAATATTTTATCTTGCGAAGAAAGTGGGATGGAAATCTGGTAAATCTGATGGGAATTTGGTTTATTATAAGATGAAAATAGCGTATAATAAAAAGAAGATATTGAAAGGGATGGAGGATAACTATGGAAGGATTGTTTATTACAATGGAAGGGCCGGATGGTGCTGGGAAAACAACAGTCATCAATCAACTGATTCCTTTGTTACAAAAACATGCCTTAGTGGATATCGTTTCAACAAGAGAGCCTGGTGGAAGTCGTATCGCGGAAGATATTCGGAAAGTGATTCTGGATGTGAATAATACCGAAATGGACGAAAGAACAGAAGCCATTTTATATGCAGCAGGACGCCGTCAGCACTTAAAAGATCGTATTTTACCGAATTTGGAAAAAGGGAACATTGTATTTTGTGACCGATTTGTAGATAGTTCATTAGTATATCAAGGGGTTGCTCGTGGGATTGGAGTAGAGGAAGTAGCTGAACTGAATCGATTTGCCACAGATGGACTTTCGCCAAGTACGACACTGTATTTAGATGTGCCTGCCGAAGTTGGTTTAGAGCGAATTCATAAAGCAAGAGGCAATCGTCAGTTTGATCGACTAGATCAAGAAGGATTGAGTTTCCATACAATGGTTCGAGAAGGGTATTTAGCATTACTAGAGAAATACCCTGAAAGAATGGTTTCCATTGATGCGACTCAAACGATTGAAGAAGTGGTTAATGAGTGTTTCAAAGTGTTAGTAGAACGTTACCCAAATTATTTTACAAGATAGGAGAATGAAAAATGAAATTATTAATTGCTATTGTACAAGATAAAGATGCACACTTATTAGGAGATGAGTTCGCACAAGCTAATATTCGTGCCACACGTCTATCAACAACTGGGGGATTCCTACGTGCAGGAAATACGACTTTCCTAATCGGTATCGAAGAAGAAAGAGTGGATGAAGCATTAGATATCATTAAAGAAAACTGCCAATCACGTGAACAAATGACGATTCCTCCTGTTCATATTGATAGCATGTTAGATAGCGCAATTGCTACACCAGTTTCTGTTCGAGTAGGTGGGGCTACGGTATTTGTTTTACCAGTAGACTCATTCTTACGTTTCTAAGATGAAAAAGAAGCAAGAAGCATTTATTCGTACAATTGATAATGGGCAACTTAGCCATGCCTATTTGTTCGAAGGAGCAAAAGGGATTGGAAAAGCAGAAATGGCGAAAGAAATTGCTAAAATACTAAACTGTACGAATCGAAACGTTGGAGAAGGTGCTTGTCAGGTTTGCGAACATTGTCTGCGAATTGAGCATGGAAACTTTCCCGATTATATTGTTGTGGAGCCAGAAGGAACGACGATCAAAGTAGATCAAATCCGTTCCTTAAAGTCGCAATTAACCAAAACAGCAATGGAATCGAGTGCAATTATTTGTGTGATTCATGCGGTAGATACATTGACTCCAGGTGCTGCCAATAGCTTACTAAAATTTTTAGAAGAACCGACAGGAAACATTCACTTTATTTTATTGACGGAGCAATTAAGCAAAGTGCTTATTACTATTCAATCTCGTTGCCAAATTATTAGGTTTCAATCCAATCAAGAGGACACAGTGAATGGGCTTTTAAAGGAAAAAGGTGCCTCTAATGCAACTGCTCAGTTAGTATCACAGTTAACCAATAGTGCCGATCAAGCCCTATTATTACTTGAAAGTGAAAGCTTTGGACAAATCCGTCAAGAAAGTTGGAATTGGTTTGTTCGTATCTTTACGAATCGAGCGATGGCTTTTATTACGATTCAATCGCAAGTTCTTCCGTTGTTAGTTTCTAAAGTAGAAAGTGAGCAATTTTTAACGTTATTGCAACTCTATATACGTGATGCACTTCTTTGTGCGCAAGGGTTAGAAGGACAACTAATTCAAAGTGATAAGATTGCAACCGTAAAAACCATTGCTGGAAAACTGAGTGTGAAGCAATGGATTCAAGAACATGAAAAAATGACAAAGGCTCTCTCCAAAATACAATCCAATGTAGGAGTTCAGGCCGTATTAGAACAATGGGTTTTACAAATCCCAAAATGAAGAAAGAGGAGGTGCGTGAATGCCGAATAGACAGTTATATGATCGAATCGAGAAATTAACGAAACAGACGTTATTGCAACTGCATGAGTTAGAGCAGATTTCTTTAGAATTACAAAAGGTCATAGAAGAAAATCATAATTTGATTATGGAAAATCACCACTTGAAAGATCGTTTGGATGCGATGAATTCAAGCACGCACATCTCGAATCAAGTCGTTGAGAAAAAAGAACGTAGTCAATCTGTGATTAATTTAGAAAATATTTATAATCAAGGATTCCATATTTGTAATTTATATTATGGAAAACGTAGAGAAAATGACGAGAATTGCATGTTTTGCACCGAAATCTTATTCGGTGAACATTAAATCTTGGAAGAAAGCAAGATAGTCATAGAAAATACCAATAAAGTCATCAAGAGAGCCTATCGAAGGATAGGCTCTTTTGTTATAATAAGAGTGACTTTGTTTTATAGATGGAGGATAAAAAAGATGGTAAGACAAGATAAAAAACCAAATGTCATCTTAATTGTCGTGGACCAAATGCGTTCCGATGCATTGTCGATAAACCGCGAAGATGATTTAGTGGTTACACCAACATTAGATATGATGGCTAGTATGGGCTATAACTTTGAAAATGCGTATTCTCCCGTACCGAGTTGCGTACCGGCAAGAGCAGCCCTTTTAACAGGGATGGATCAAGCTTCGAATGGTCGTGTGGGTTATGAGGATGAAGTTCCTTGGAACTATACGAACACTCTTCCTCAAACCTTTAAAGATTTGGGGTATCAAACGGAATGTATCGGGAAAATGCATGTGTATCCAAGTCGTAAACGATTAGGATTTGATCATGTTCTCTTACATGATGGGTATTTACATGTCGACCGTAAGTACAATAAAGCGTATGGGGAAACATTTGAACATTCGAGTGATTATTTAGACTGGATAAAAAAAGAACTTGGAAGCGATGCGGACATCATTGATGATGGAGCAAACTGTAATTCTTGGGATGTTCGTCCATTTGATTGGCCAGAAAAATATCATCCAACGAATTGGATTGTTAGTGAGAGTATTCGCTTCTTGAAGAGACGTGACCCAAGCGTTCCGTTTTTCTTGAAGATGTCATTTGAGAAACCTCATGCGCCGTTAAATCCTCCTCAATACTTCTTTGATTTATATATGCAAAAGCTAGATGAAAATCTAGATTTACATATCGGAAACTGGGAAAAATTGGAAGAAAAAATTCCAAGTCTCTATGCAAAACGTGGCAAAATTCCTAAAGATGCTCAAAAGCGAATGATTGCTGCATATTATGCGTTAATCACCCATATCGATAATCAATTAAGTCGCTTCCTAACAGCTGTGGAAGAGTTTGATTTATTAGAAAATACGATTTTTTGGTTTGTGAGTGACCACGGGGATCAATTAGGGGAACATTATTTATTTAGAAAAGGATATCCATACCAAGGAAGCATTAAAATTCCAGCATTCATTTTCGACCCAGGTAATTTGATTGCAGGGACTAAGAAGAGTGTTAAACAACTCATCAAGATTCAGGACGTATTCCCGTCACTTGTTGAGTTAGCAACAGGCAATACCGTACAAACGGACGGAAAGAGTGTACGTCAATTATTATTTGGTGAATTTGCAGGATGGCGAAACGAATTCCACGGTGAACATAGTCTAGGCGTTGATTCAAGCCAATATATTTTGACCGATGAATGGAAATTTATATGGTTCCCTGTGACAAACGAGTTCCAATTATTTCATATGACGGAAGATCCAAATGAAAAATGGAATCTGATTGCAGAAGAAAAATATACTTCATTGATTCACGAATTTAAAGTGAAACTCGCTCGTTATTTGGAAGGACGAGAAGAAGGATTTGTTCAAGAAGGCAAACTTTGCCCGGTTCCATTAGAGAAAATTGTGTCTACATTAAAAGGAGGAGAGTAGCATGAACTATATTCCTTTAAAAGCAGGCACTTTCCAAATGGGAGATACTGAAAATAGAGGTTTTATTGAAGATCATGAATCTCCTTGCGTGACAAAAGAAGTTCAAGCATTTGAAATGGCTGAGACCACTGTAACAAATGAAGAGTTCAAACGATTTGTCGATGAGACAGGCTATCAAACAACAGCAGAACTCATCGGGGATTCCTACGTATTTCATTTGCTTGTCTCTCCAGAGAAAAGAGAAAACTATTCTCATGTATCGGGTTCTCCATGGTGGCTGTTGGTTCCTGGGGCTTGTTGGAAGCATCCTTTTGGACCAGAGTCATCGATTGAGGAAATATTAGATCATCCAGTTGTTCATGTTTCTCTTAAAGATGCGTTGGCTTATTGCGAGTGGGCTGGAGCTGGGCTTCCAACCGAAACACAGTGGGAATATGCGGCTCGTGGTGGAACGTCCACTCAGTATCCATGGGGAGAAGAGCTTGAACAAGACGGAAAATACCATGCAAATACTTGGCAAGGAGAGTTTCCAAATCAAAATAGTGAATTAGATGGCTTTTTAGGAACGGCTCCTGTAAAGAGTTTTGAACCTAATGGATACGGCTTATATCAAATGATTGGGAATGTATGGGAGTGGTGCATAAACCATCGCGGGATTCCTTTTGAAGATATCGAGGCAAATGCCAAAGCTCCTCTAAATCTTGAGGTAGAGTATGCCATTCGAGGTGGCTCGTTCTTATGTCATTGTTCTTATTGCAATCGATACCGTGTTGCAGCAAGAAATGGCTCTCCTTGGAATTCTACAGCGAGTCATTTAGGATTTAGATGTATTCGACCGCTCGGAGGGCAATAAATGCAACTCATTATTTATAGCATCATTGTTTTATGTGCCACAATGATTGGAGCCATTACCGGATTAGGTGGTGGAATTATCATCAAACCTGCCTTTGATGTTGTGGGAATGGACACCACAAGTATGATTAGCGTGTACTCTACAGTGGCAGTCTTTACAATGTGCTTAGTCTCTATTTACAAGAGAAGTAAATTAGGTTTTCAAGTGGATAAACACATTGTATTTGGACTGGCATTTGGCTCGATTATCGGTGGGAAAATAGGAGATATTGTGTTTCTCCAAGCTGTTGAAATGATGGGAAATCAATTTGTCAGTATCACTCAATCCATTATTTTATTTGTGTTATTAGGAGGAATTATTTTATTCACTCTGAACAAAGAGAAGATTCAAACATTAACGGTTTCGAATCTAATCGCCATTATCACCATTGGTCTATGCGTTGGAATCATTTCCGTCTATTTAGGAATCGGTGGGGGGCCACTCAATATTGCTTTATTGGTGTACTTCTTCTCCATGAAAGCAAAAGAAGCTGCGGCCTATTCGATTGTGATGATTTTCTTTGCACAAATGATGAAGATGACAACGGTGATTCGTGACTTTGAAAACTATCATTCCGTCTCCTTTATCATTCTAGCAATTGCAATATTTGCAGTGCTAGGCGGTTGGATTGGAACGAAGATTCAAGCAAGATTAACCCATGAAACAGTTGAAAAACTTTATTTAGGATTAATGATGGTTCTTCTTCTCATGACGGCTTTCAATGTATTTAAATATATTGGAGTATAAACAAACACCCAAGCAGTAATGCTTGGGTGTTTTTGTGTAGTACTTTATAGAAAAGGAAAATTATGCTTAGTATCCTTGACCGTTGATTATGGAAAATTTTACGGATTCAATAATAGCAGTAATGGGGGATGATACCAAAACGAATTAACGGGAGTTAGGAATGTATTCCTTACTCCCGTTTTTGAGGCTTTGGAGGTGAGAGACTTCGGCTCGAACCGTTATCCCATTACAGCTATTATGAAGAAATCCGTAAGTATTTGGAATAATCAACGTTATTCTTACAGTTCCTTTTTATGCATGGATTTCCTTGTAGACGTCTTGTTTTTTGAGACCTAGGTGTTTTGCAACAGCTTTGATGGCCTCTTTTTGTGATAACTGTTGTTGCTCCATAAACCATTCCACTTGTTGAGTAATCGAAAGAGAAGTGTCTGGAGTGTTCTCTTCAGCACTTCCAGATAGTGCCGTTGTCACTTCAGTAGGATTTTTATGACCAATCAAAATACAACATTCACCTTTCAGTTCTTCTTCCTGCAATAAATGAACGAGTTCAGAAGCAGTACCTCTAATGAACTCTTCATAACTTTTGGTTAACTCTCGACAGAGAACTACGGGTTGACTTTCCCCGTATACGGATTGAATGGCTAAAAACGTATCTTTTAGTCTAAACGGTGATTCGTATAAGATGACGGTCTCGCTATGAGTGCGTAACTGTTCTAATGCTTCGATTTTTTCTTTTTTCTTTCGTGGTAAGAATCCATAGAAGTAAAAAGGCTGTGGAACGAGTCCACTGGCAATCAAAGCTGTAATCCCAGCATTCGCTCCTGGAAGGGGGATGACAGGAATAGAGGCTTCGACACAGGCTTGAACCAGTTCAAAACCAGGGTCACTGATTGAAGGAGTTCCTGCATCGCTCACTTGTGCAATCATTTTTCCTTCTTGGAGCCACTCAATCACTTGAGGGATGCGTTCCTGAGTATTATGTTCATGAAAACTCTTTTGCGGAGTTTCAATTTCAAAGTGGTTAAGTAATTTTTGTGTATGACGTGTATCTTCGGCTAGAATTAAATCCACATCGCGTAAAGTATTCACAGCGCGGAATGTCATATCTTCTAAGTTTCCAATGGGAGTAGGGACAAGGAAAAGTTTGCCAATTCCTTCAGTCCGATAACTCTTTTGTCTCATCTTGCTTGTCTCCTTCTAAATAGATAATCACTGGACGAGTGACACTTGCTCCAATCGTTTGTAGAAATATTTCTTTTTTGGGGCGAGAGAACTTTTTGAACGCTGCTTCTGCCTTCATCGCTTCTTGTTTTGTGGCGAATTCTTTAGCATAGAGCAGTGTGACGGGGGTTCTCATCCTTGTATATTTGGCACCTTTACCAGCATTATGCGTTGCGATTCTTTTTTCTAAATCAATGGTATAACCGGTGTAAAAGGTTTGATCCTTGCAGAGTAGAACATACATATAGAATTGACTCATGCTTTGTCCCCCCAGAGGATACTTCTGATTTTTTCAGTATATTCTTGTTGCTCATTGAAAACAGTAATCGGTGGTAACACTTTGAGACCACCAGGAAGGCCGTCCTTCATTAATTCAATAAGGACAATATTGCTGTCTTTTCCTTCTTTCGGATATACAAATTGGACACGTTTAGCTTCCAGTCTGTGCCGCCTTGCTTCTGTTAAGATATCGCTCAATCGGTCAGGTCTATGGACAAGATAGGCTTTTCCTTTCATCTTCAAGAGCCCAGAAATGGTTGAAAGTAAATCTTCTAGTGGCAGGTGCACTTCATGACGAGCAATCGTGTAGGCCTCTTTGAGATTTGTCAGATTGGTTTCCTTTACCTTGAAATAAGGCGGATTACAGGTGATGAAATCGACTGAATCTTTGGGGATGATGCCTTTTAAATTCCGAATGTCCTGATGAATAAAAGTAATGCGGTCTTCTAAACCATTTAGTTGAGTGGTGCGCATTGCCATATCATAGAGTTGTTCTTGAATCTCAACAGCGGTAATAGGATTAGTGGTTTTATGACTAAGTAGAAATGCTACTGCTCCATTACCTGAGCAGAGGTCGACGATGGTTGCCTTTCTACGCTCTGCGATAGTTGCAAAATCCGCTAGAAGGACTGCATCCAAAGAAAAAGAGAACACTTCGCGACTTTGGATAATATCGATATTCTCTTTTTCGAGTCGATCAAGTCGTTCGTGCGATTTTAATGTAACGGTCTTCTTTATCAAATTCCTTCCAACTCCTACTATAAACTGTATTCAAAGTGTATCAACAAAACAGCAGTAGCGCAAGATAAAGAAAGAGTGAAGACTTAATTAGAATACAACTTTAGGTTTAGAGAAGTTTGGGATAAAAATCAACCTTAGGACCTATGTTTTTATTTTTAACTTGCTTTACACTAAGGATGTAATCAAGAAACACCTAAATTTAAGGGGGAAGAAAATAATGAACCAAAAAGATAGAATTTTAGAACTAGTAGATAAAGGTATTATTTCAGCAGAAGAAGCAGTGGTCCTTTTAGAAAAAATGGGAGACAAGGCAGTAGAAGAGAAAGAACAACCTACAACAAGTCAATTGGATTTTATTATGGAAGGCGTGGCAAGTGCGTTCACTAAGTTTTCAGCAGAAAGTGATCAGACAGACGAAGCCATTCAGACAATTTTAAAACGAACAAAAGAAATTGATCGTCGAATTGACGAAATCAGAACAGCGAGCCAATTAGAATCGTTAACAGTAGATGAAGAAATGGAACTCGTTCGATTAGAAGAAGAAGCGGAGCAATTAAGTAATCAATATAAGAGCTTACTTCAAGAAAAGAAAAAAGCTGATGAAAAAATGAAGGCAAAGAAAAAAGAAGAATGGGAAGAAACCATTCAAAAAGCGAAGAAAAAAGTAAAAGAAACAGACTGGGAAGAAAAAACAAGAAGAACAGCAGGAAGCATTACTTCATGGGCTGCTAAATTTACAGATTCGATTGCAGCTACTGTTCAATCTGTTATAAACTCTGTAGAAGTCAACAAACCGTATACACAAGCAAAAAATGGTAAGAAAGTTCCTTATCATTTCCACCAAGTCATTGATGAAGCAAGTATCCTTGATTTTAAAGTCGCAAACGGAATTATCCGTGTGAAGTCAGTTCCAGGAAATGAAATGACAATTGAAGGAGAATGCCGAGTAGCCTCTCAAGATGAAGAATATTTCGATGCGGAATCGTATATTAGAGACCGTGTAAAAGTTGAGGTAGATGAAGATACCATCTTTATTAAGAGCTTGAGTAAACAAGTTTACTGCGATTGGACCATCTCTTTACCAGAAAAAGAATATGATTATGTTTCAATGAAGGGCTTAAACACAACGCTTCATCTAAAAGAATTAAAAGGGAAAGATTATTACTTAGAAAGTAATAACGGAAATATTTTCCTAAAAGATGTCACAGGGGTTTTATTAGAGTCTGAAATTGTCAATGGGAACCTAAAATATGAACAATTAGATTTTAAAGATATCGTTTCTGAAACGGTGAACGGAAATATTAGCTTAGAAGGAGAATTCCGTGGAGCAAAATTTGAAACGGTAAATGGTAATATTAAAGTAGAAATTACTAGTCCACAAACGAAAAAAGTGGATGTTGAGACAGCAAATGGGAATGTAAAAATTAGTTTAGCCGAAGAATTAGGCTTAGAAGCGAATTTAGAAACATCTCTAGGCAGTCTCCACTTTGATGAAACTATCTTTGAAGTCATTAAACAAAGAAAAGATTTAACAGAAAGAACAGCAGTGATTTGTAAGCAAAAAGAATTTATGCCACAAGTAGTTGCAGAAACAACAACTGGTAATATTCATGTAAATCAGCTACAATCAAAGACAGATAGTAAGAAAGAGGGATAAATAAAATGAAAAAGTTGAGAAGATCCAGAAATAACCGAATTTTTTGTGGGGTAATGGGAGGAATTGCGGAGTACTTTGAAGTAGATCCAACAATTGTCCGTGTACTATTCTTGATTTTTTGCTGGACAGGTTTTCCAATCTTCCTCTATATATTACTTGCTATCATAATTCCAGAAGGGGGTTCTGAGTACCGTCGTCGTAATCGACAAGATACTTACTACTATACTTCTAGAAATAATCGTCCTCGTAAAACTGCTCGAAAAGTAGAAGATGAGGATAATGATGATTGGAGTGATTTTTAGTGTCATTTACTAAAAAAATTGCCATTAATACATTAGGATTTTTGGTGATTGCATGGTTTGTTCCACAGTTTTACGTTACAAACTGGGTAGCAGCGCTTATTGCAAGTATCGTTCTTGCGGTACTAAACTTATTTGTTAAACCGATTTTATTCCTTTTAACATTGCCAGTAACGATTGTAACGTTTGGATGCTTTAGCTTTGTGTTAAATGCAATGATGTTAAGTATTACATCATGGTTTGTCGGACCGGGATTCTCATTTTCAAGTCCGCTGATTACCTTAGTGGTGAGCATTCTATTAACGATTTTCCAACGTTTTGTTGAAAATCTAACAGATTAATGCAACAAAAAGCGCCTTGTAAAGGCGCTTTTTTTGTTGACTTCGATTAATATTTTACAACCGTCAATTGGCCACTATTGTATTCTGCAAGAAATACTTCAGAAGGATCTTGAATACCTTGAGCAGCAAGTTGTTCAGTCACCCATTCTTCAGTTTTATCAATAACTTCTAAAATGTTATGTTGAATAACTCCATCTGTAATGAGGGGATATTTTGGATTTTCTTCTCCAGTTTTCGTAAGAATTAATTGTCCATTTTGCTCTAAAATGGCACTTTTTACATCACGAATGGAGTAGACGCCTTGTGCACGTAATTTAAAGGCTACTTCTTGTGCTGTTAGACCGGCTAGGCGGACATTTTCAACATCCATTTTTCCTCGTTTAATTAATTGTAAGGGTTCCCCGTCAATCATTTTTTTCACTTTACTGTTGTTTGTTTTCATCCAACGAAGTGATAATACTAAAGCAAACCATATTAATAGAATGATGCAGTATTGTAGGATTGTAATGGATGGATTGTAAATCACACCCCCGATAATTCCCCCGAGTACATAGTTTTGAACTTGGTCACTGGCAGATGTAGGAGCCAGATTTCCTTTTCCTGTATAGTTAATAACAACAATTAATGATAATAGACCAAGCGCAAGTTTGATTGCGACATCGATATATGAAAAGTTCAAATTATTCAGCCTCCTTAATCGTCACTTTTGGATTATGTACTTCCATTTTTTCAAGCAGGTAATGATCAGGGCTATCCCCTGTTAATACGCGATAGAACTGGTCCCCAACTTTTACAATGGCACCATCTTTTGCGGCTTCTGTATTAATATAAATGTCTTCTTTATTGACGTGTAAGTCTGAAGCAATCGTTTCGACAAAACGAAGAGCTCCAGAGTATTGGTTTTCTGAATTTTTAGAAGATTGTAATTCAGAAATCTTAGAACCAGCCAGTATTAGAATACCAATGACTGCGATTAATGCTAATTCGCGGAATTTTGTATCTTGTTTGTTTTTAAAATATCGGTAGAGAGCAATTGCTAAAACTGCAATGACAAATAGAATCAATCCAAGTTGAATATAGTCGATTTGTTGTACTTTACTTTTTAAAAAATCATATGAATAAAAGACCATTTTATGTTTCCTCCTTTATGAAACTGAAATTTATTATATAGAAATGCATGGAAATAGCAAAAAGTTTGATTTTAGATTATTGGTTATTGAATTGAAAATAGAAGTGGGAATTGTTTAATAAAATCTAAAACCGTACAAGAAAGCGCTAAAATATGGTATAGTAGAAAGGAATGAAGAAAAGAGGGATGTTATGAAACCTGTTACGGTGAAAGAGTTAATCAAAAATATTCACTTAAAACCAATTTATGGAGAAGAGTATTTAGATAGACCAATTGTTACAAGTGAAATTTCAAGACCGGGATTAGAATTAGCCGGCTATTTTAATTTTTATCCATCGGAGAGAATTCAATTATTAGGACGAACTGAAACGTCTTTTGCGCATGAGATGGATTCGCAAGCAAGATATGAAGTAATGGAGCTCCTATGTACTCCAGATACGCCATGTTTTATTATCTCTCGTAAATTAGAACCGCCAAAAGAGCTTGTTGAAGCAGCAGAAAAAGCAAAAATTCCTATCTTACAAGCTTCTTCTAAAACGACACAGGTTTCCAGTAGCGTTACAAATTTCTTAGAAGGTAGATTGGCTGAACGTTTCTCAATGCATGGGGTACTACTAGATGTCTTTGGGATTGGATTACTTATCACTGGTGAAAGTGGAGTGGGTAAATCAGAAACGGCCTTAGAATTGGTTCAAAAGGGACATCGTCTTGTTGCGGATGACCGTGTGGAATTGTATCAATACGATGAATTAACCTTAATGGGGGAAGCACCAGAGATTTTAAACAATTTGATTGAAATTCGTGGTGTCGGAATTGTTGATGTGATGACGCTATTTGGAGCAGGAGCTATTTTAGATTCTAAACAAGTAGACTTAGTGGTTCATCTTGAAAATTGGACTCCTGATAAGAAATACGATCGATTAGGTGGAAATATGGAAAATGTCGAAATTTTAGGAGTTGAAATTCCTAAAATTCGTATTCCAGTGAAGACAGGTCGAAATGTATCGATTATTCTTGAAGTAGCCTGTATGAACTTCCGCGCTAAAAAAATGGGCTTTGATGCTACAGAAAACTTTACGAATCGATTGTCTAAATTGATTGAAGAAAATAAAGAAGTTTAGGAGTAAACAGTAAATGAATGTATTAGAAATGGCTTTGACCATTAATCCAATTGCTTTTGAAATTGGAGGGTTACAAGTACGATGGTATGGCATTATTATTGCCTTTGGAATCTATTTAGCAACGACTTTAGCAGATAGGGAAGCTACCAGAAAAGGATATCGAAAAGATTTTATCATTGATTTGGTATTCTGGGCAGTGCCTCTTGGATTTGTTGGAGCAAGATTTTATTACATTCTTTTTGAATGGCAATATTATTTAGCAAATCCAGCCGAAATTATTCAAATTTGGCATGGTGGTATTGCAATTTACGGGGGAGTCATTGCAGGGGCAGCAACGGTGTATTGGTTTGCTAAAAAAGAGAAAGTTTCTTTTGCGTTACTTCTTGATATTTTGGCTCCCGTTGTATTATTGGCTCAGTCAATTGGTCGCTGGGGGAACTTTACGAATCAAGAGGCTCATGGAGAGGTTACAACCCGTGCTTTCTTAGAAGGATTGCATTTACCAAACTTTATTATTGAACAAATGCATATCAATGGAGCTTATTACCAACCAACGTTCTTATATGAATCACTTTGGTCGTTTGTCGGAGTTCTTATTTTATTCTATCTACGCAGACGTAAAGGGGTAAAGGTAGGAGAAATAGCGGCTGGCTATTTAATTTGGTATTCATTTGGTCGTTTCTTCATCGAAGGAATGCGTACAGATAGCCTCTGGATGTTTAACGTCATTAGAATTTCTCAACTAGTTTCAATCGTATTATTCCTATTAGGAATTGGTCTGGTTGTTGTAAGAAGACGACGAGTGCCAGCGGTTCCGGATTATGTCTCTATCGATAATCCACAATCTCCAATATTGTTTGGAAAAGTGTAAAGGAGTTTTGATATGAAAAAAATCGCCATTTTAGGAGCTGGTTCTTGGGGGACTGCATTAGCGATGGTGCTAGCAGAAAACCAACATGAGGCTCGTCTTTGGGGAAATAATGAAGCTCAAATTAAAGAAATTAATGAGCGCCATACGAATGAACATTTCTTACCTGGGGTTTTCTTAGATCCTTCGATTAGAGGTTACTTAGATTTAGCAGAAGCGGTAAAAGATGTGGATGCGATTTTATTTGTACTTCCAACAAAAGCGATTCGCATAGTGGCTAAACAATTAAATGACTTGCTCAAGAATAAACCGATGATTATTCATGCAAGTAAAGGGTTGGAGCAGGAAACGTATAAACGTATCTCAGAAATTTTAGCAGAAGAATTGGACCGTAATCGCTACGAGGATATCGTAGTATTATCCGGGCCAAGTCATGCAGAAGAAGTTTCAAGACGCGATATTACGACGATTACTGCTGCGTGTGAAAATATAGAGTCTGCAAAATACGTACAAAAATTATTCAGCAATTCATTTTTCCGTGTATATACGAATACTGATTGCGTCGGAGTTGAAATGGGAGCTGCACTTAAAAACGTGATTGCGGTTGGAGCAGGGGCTCTTCATGGTCTAGGCTATGGGGATAATGCAAAAGCGGCCTTGATGACAAGAGGATTAACAGAGATCAGTCGTCTTGGAGTTGCTTTTGGAGCAGATCCGCTGACTTTTATTGGACTGAGTGGGGTAGGAGACTTAATTGTTACTTGTACAAGTATTCATTCTCGTAACTGGAGATGTGGGGATCAAATTGGGAAAGGAATTCCACTTCCAACGATTTTAGAAAATATGGGAATGGTTGTTGAAGGGGTCGAAACTTGTAAAGCAGTGTATGCATTAGCAAAAGAGAAAAATATTGAAATGCCAATCACAACTGCTGTTTACAATGTGTTATATAACGGACACGATGTTCGTAAAGAAATCCAATGCCTAATGGGGCGTGAATATAAATCAGAAGCATCCATCAAAGAACACCAATAAGCTGATCGGAGGACAAACAGATGCAAAAAGTGAGAAAAGCGGTCATTCCAGCTGCAGGACTTGGAACTCGTTTCCTACCAGCAACTAAAGCGATGGCAAAGGAAATGTTACCAATCGTGGACAAACCTACGATTCAATATATTGTAGAGGAAGCTCTAGCATCAGGAATTGAAGATATTTTAATTGTGACTGGTAAGAGCAAACGTCCAATTGAGGATCATTTTGACTCAAACATCGAATTAGAGTCAAACCTTGAAGCTAAAGGAAAGAAAGAGTTATTAGAACTCGTTCAAGAAACCACAGGAATTAACTTATACTTTGTTCGTCAATCTTATCCAAAAGGATTAGGGGATGCGGTACTTCAAGCAAAAGCCTTTGTCGGTGGAGAACCATTTGTGATCATGCTTGGGGATGATATTATGCGTGACGAAGTTCCATTAACCAAACAATTGATTGAAGGCTACGAAAGAACTCATGCTTCAAATATTGCCGTGATGGAAGTTCCTCATGAAGAAACGTATAAATATGGAATTATCGATCCAGAAAGTGAAGTAGAAGATGGATTATACAATGTTCGTCGTTTCGTTGAAAAACCAAAACCTGAAGAAGCACCAAGTAATTTAGCCATTATTGGACGCTACTTATTAACACCAGAAATTTTTGAAATTTTAGAAAAGCAAGAACCTGGTGCAGGTGGAGAAGTTCAATTAACAGATGCCATTGATACATTGAACTTAACGCAAAGAGTATTTGCTAAGCAATTTAAAGGTGAACGCTTTGATGTGGGCGATAAGTTTGGATTCATGAAGACGAGTATTGAATTTGGATTAGAACATCCAGAAATCAAAGATAGCTTAAAAGAATACGTGATTGCATTAGGGAAGAAACTAGAGGGAAATACTAGTGAGCAATAAAGTTGCCCAATTGATGTTCGTATTTTAAACTGAAATGGAAGGAGAGCGTTGGACTATGTCTCAGCGCTCTTAGTTTATACAAAAGGAGAATCTCTGATGGAAGAAAGAACAATTTATGATGTAGTCATTATCGGAAGTGGCCCTGGTGGGATGACAGCGGCACTTTACACTTCTCGTGCGAATTTAAAAACGTTAATCTTAGAAAAAGGCGTTCCTGGAGGAGAATTATTAAATACTTCAGATGTAGAAAACTATCCTGGTTTCCCTACAATTTCTGGGCCAGAATTAGCGGACAATATGTATAAAGGTGCGATGCAATTCGGCGCAGAATATGCTTATGGCCAAGTGTCAAAAATTGAACTAGAAGGAGACGTTAAAGTGATTACTGCTGGTAAGAAAACTTACTATGCATATGCAGTAGTGATTGCGACCGGTTCCTATCACCGTAAATTAGACGTTCCTGGTGAAGAAGAATATGCCGGACGTGGGGTTTCTTACTGTGCTGTTTGTGATGGAGCGTTCTTCAAAGATAAGAAAATCTTCGTGATTGGTGGAGGAGACTCAGCGGTTGAAGAAGGAACTTATTTGACGCAATTTGGGAAAAGCGTGACTATCGTTCATCGTCGCGATCAATTACGTGCACAAAAAGTATTACAAGACCGTGCATTCGCCAATGAAAAAATCGACTTTTTATGGAATTCAACCGTTGAAGAATTCGTAGGAGACGGTTCTAAAATCACAGGCGTTCGCGTAAAAGATGTGAATACAGGCGAAGTAACAACGCATGACGCGGATGGTGTCTTCATTTACGTTGGTTTATTACCAGTTTCAGATCCATTTAAAGACTTAAATATCACAAATGCAGAAGGTTGGATCGTGACAAACGATCAAATGGAAACAGCTATTCCTGGTATCTTTGCAGTTGGTGACGTTCGTCAAAAAACATTACGTCAAATCACAACAGCTGTTGGAGATGGCGGACAAGCAGGACATATGGTCTATAATTACGTGGAAGAAATTAAAGAAAAACAATAACATTCACAAAATGGCCCTATCATAGTTGTAGCTATGATAGGGCATTTTTTATTGGAAATAAAGTGGAAAGAAAAAGAGAGAGGTGCCCCGCTTTTCAATATAATTACAATAATGTGAAATGAAATACTTTTCAGAAAAATTATGATAGAATAATAAAAATGTGAAAGGTGGTGTATGAATGAGCAAAAATATCATAAAAGGACTAGTATTTACATTTTTGGGATTAACATTAATAGCGTGTTCACGTAGGTCAGGACAAACAGCAGATAATTCTGCTCCGGGAGTTCAAATTTCCAATAATCAATCTTCAACGACAGAGTCCAAAGGGGAAAAAGTAGAAAATACGACAAAATCTCCAGATACAACAAATTCTTCGAAGGTTGAAACAACTACTGTAGAGCAAACAACTACTGTAGAACAAAAGAACGGAAATGTACTTGCTAAACAGGCGATTGCTGAGATTGAAAAAAGAAAGAAAGTCGTTCTAGATGAGAACTATGATATTCTTATTCAAGCTCAAACAAGTGATACCATCGATTTACAAATTCGACATGAGGAGCGTTCTTCGACGTCAATTTATGGATTTTTTAGATATCATGCTAAAGATCATAAGTTAGAAGAGATGGATAGTCTCACGGGAGAATATAAAGTAGTCGAGTAATTTAGGAAAGAAGGGGTCAATATGACAAATACAGTAAATTTAGATTGGAATAATTTAGGATTCGATTATATTAAGACAGACTTACGCTTCATCAGCTATTACAAAGATGGACAGTGGGATGAAGGCGCATTGATTGAAGATAATGTATTAAAGGTTGACGAAGCTGCAACTGCACTTCACTATGGACAACAATGTTTTGAAGGGTTAAAAGCATACCGTTGTAAAGATGGCAGCATCAACTTATTCCGTGTGGATCAAAATGCGGCTCGTATGGCACGTTCTTGTCGTCGATTACTCATGCCAGAATTCCCTGAAGAACGCTTTGTAGAAGCTGTGAAAAAAGTGGTGAAGGCAAACGAACAATGGCTACCACCTTACGGAACTGGAGGGAGTTTATATATCCGTCCATTCATGATTGGGGTAGGGAACAATGTAGCGGTTCGTCCAGCAACGGAATATATTTTCTCAATCTTTGTAATGCCTGTAGGGGCATACTTCAAAGGTGGATTAACTCCAACAAACTTCATCGTTTCTGAATATGACCGTGCAGCACACGTAGGTACAGGGGCTGCTAAAGTCGGAGGGAACTATGCGGCAAGCTTACTTCCTGGTAAAGAAGCCAAAGAACGTCATTTCAGTGACTGTATTTATCTTGATCCATTGACACATACAAAAATTGAAGAGGTAGGAGCTGCAAACTTCTTCGGAATTACAAAAGATAATCAATTTATTACGCCATACTCTCCTTCTATCTTACCAAGTATTACGAAATATTCATTACTATGGTTAGCAGAGCATCGTTTAGGAATGACTGTAAAAGAAGCAGATGTGTATGTCGATCAATTAGATATTTTTGCTGAAGCAGGTGCCTGTGGTACAGCTGCAGTTATTTCTCCAGTAGGCGGAATTCAAAATGGAGATGACTTCCATGTGTTCTATTCAGAAACAGAAGTTGGACCAGTCACAAGACGTTTATATGATGAACTAGTAGGAATTCAGTATGGGGACGTAGAAGCTCCAGAAGGTTGGATTCAAAAAGTAGAGTAATTGAAGCTTAGGGTTTTAGAAAAAAAAGGAGATATCGCTGTAATGAGTTTTAAAGGTAATGGGAATGAAAAACGAAGGTTCTCGCTTCGAAAATTAAATTGTGGCTTAGTTTCTGTATTAGTAGGGATGGCCTTTTTTGGTCCAGTAGCTTTTTCTAGCGAAGTCGATAGTGAGAAAACAGCAACAACTGAAACAGTAGTTCAAAAGGATGTTCAACAAACAACTCAAGAAAAAGACCTTGTTGAAACAACGACTCATTCTGAAACGACAGAGGAAATAACTACAACAACAAGTCAAACAGAAGAGACTCAAGCACCAAAAACAAGGGCTAAAAGATCTGCGGAGGAAGGTAGTAAATCAAAAGCTGATGGGTTTACGTTAACGGTAAAAAGTCCGTCTCATCCAGACCATATCATTACCAATAATGAACAAAAGATTCAGTCTGTCATTTCGATTGGCGCAACGGCTCCAAAGTTTTTAAGTCCAAACGCAGAACTTCGTGTGAAGTATTGGAGTAATGACCCGCATGAAATTATTAATTTATCGATTCCGTCAAATACGGAAGGGCAAAGAATTCCTTATTTGAACACTCCAAGTCCAATTGATAAAGCCAAAGACCCAACCGTAATGTATACAGCAAAAATTAGTGTAGGTGAAGTGAAATCAGGAGACGCAATCTCTATTAAAAATACGGTCTTTGCTCAATTTCTTTCACAAGGACAAACCTACAATGTAACGTATGAATTAGTCGATAATGGGGAAGTGATTACAAGCGTTACGGAGACCTTCACAACGAATCTTCCAGATCCTCAGTTTTGGGCGATGAAGTATACGCAAACGGAATATTTAACGAGTTTTGATTCTAATGGGAAAGTGAAAAGCTCAGTTCCACTCCCGTTTTCCGTAGTGCAACATCCAAATTACACGACTGGGTTAATTGAAAAGGTTACTTTAACCGTTCCTGAAGGATTTAAGATTACCGAAGATTCCAAGAAAAATGGTTGGAAGCAGAATGGAAACACGGTCATTCGTGATCATTATTTCAATGCTGCAGGTGAAGTGCCAAATTCAAGCTTTGGTAGAGCCAACCTGAGTGAAGGCTATGCAAAAATGGAACGCTTATTCACGAATGCGTACACTTCAGGGCTATCTTTTGATACTTCTGCTTACGGAACTAGAGAGGAGCTCAGCTCGCCTTCTGGAAAAGCTTGGACGATTACTTCAAGAGTAGATACGCTTGATGAAATGGGATATAAGACGACTCAAACGTTTGATACGTCAGGAGTGTTACGCGCACAAGATCCTGAAAATAGCGTGGGTAGTGCATCTGTCTCTTCGTATGTCAATGATTTAAAAGAGTATAATGCATCTGATAAGTATCCTACGGAAGATTTTTATAGAGATGAAATTACCATGGATGAGAGCGACTATGTTTCAGGTAAGTCTGTAGAGCTCTCAGATATTGTGATTAAATTTGATGAAAAGAAAACCGTTGGAAAATATAGAGCGATTTTTCATGAAATTCAAGGATTAGATGTGAATTTATCGGCTTTGAAATATGATGAAGCAACTTTCGATGTGTATTCATTAGACGATCCAACGCAAAAAATTACGAGCGTCCATTTGTTTAAATTTACGAATTTAACTTTGCCGGAAAATATATCGGGGATTATTTTAAAACCGACAGGAAAAATGACGCAATTATCGGCTGCCCAAGCAAAAGGATTAAGAATTTTTACGAGATTCCAACCAACGAGTGAGGCAGATTTACCTTCTAAAGCTCCTGTTACCCTGAATCATACGATTTCGATGGGAGATGGAAAGAGCACTTCTATTACAAAATACCAACGTCAAGAAGTCATTTTAAATACTAAACACTATTGGGGAACGGATACAACAAATTCCTCAACGCCATTTTACTCTCAACAAATTGCGATTGAAGCATCCAACTATAAAGACAATTCTAATAAATTAGTGAAGTTAAAGTATGATGAAATCGTAGAAAAAGCCAATGCTATGGTGACATTTTCAATTCCACCAGAGCTTACGATGACTCTTAAAACTGGAGAAACATTGTCTGGTGGAACCTACACTAGATCGCTAAGTGATTTTGCGGAAATTGGATTTGATGCGAATAATGTTTGGAGATTTGATTTCCAACTAAAACCGACAAGCCCAGATGTGAAAGATGGTCGCTATGATTTAACATGGTACTTAACATGGGGAAGTGCGAATGAAGAAATTAGACGAGCGACTTACGGAAGAAATCCGATTTCTGGAGATGAAGAAACGACAAAAAATGTAAAGACTTATGTGATTTCTAATCATTTAACGTTTGGTTCACAAACAAGCGCTTCTAATAGAATCGGGTCTTACACATCCGCTAAAACGGATGTAGAAAAAGATGTAGATTTTACTATCAAATCCACTTTAATCAACACGTATGATTCTTCTATTACTGGAGGAATTGGAATTCAGTACTTACCGAGAAAAGGGGTTGAAAACTCAACTTATGATGTACTGTTGACGGGTCCAGTAACCCCAGCTCCTGGTTTTAAAGTCCAGTATACAGTTGACGAACCGACAAGAGATCGTGATCAAGATAATGACCACTTAACTTGGACGGATTCTGTTTCTGATTACTCCAAAGTGACAGCTGTAAGATATGTTCAAACTGGAAATGATTTCCCGAAATATAATGATTTTATCTTGCCGGTGAAGACAACCGATCCATTGAAAGTGGAGGATGTCGCATATACGCAAGTAGGGATGAAAGCGTCAGGATTTGATAAGTTCATCATGTCAGATCCAGTACAAATGACGCCACGAATTTGGACGGAAGATTTTGTGGCTCTAGATAAGACTGGAAATAAAGTTGCAAATCTGGTGGAACAAAAGAAAGCTACTAAGAAATTCGTAGCTTCAACGGATAAAGAGTTCCCAGGGGTCCGTTATATTCGTTCAGAAGAAGATCCTAATGGCAATGTAACGCATGTCTATGTACAAACAGGTTCAGTGAAAGTAAATTATCAAGACGAAGCAGGTAATACGATTAAGGATTCTGTAGTAGATACACCGAATGACCCTGTAGGAAACCTTTATGATACAACGGACCATAAACTAACCCTGATTAAGACGGCTGAAGGTAAGTTGTATGATTTATTGCCAGATGCCACAAAAGGGATTGAAAAAGGGGAAGTCGTAAAAGGTGAAACAGAAGTCACCTATGTCTATAAAGAGCGTGCTAAAGGCGAAGTTGTTGTTAAATATGTCATTGAAGGGACTTCTGAGGAAATTAAAGACGCTGTAACAGATACACCATCTACCTATATTTCAGATGAGAACGGAACTGTAGCGACATATGATACGACGGATCAAAAGCCATCGATCATTACAAAAGATGGAAAAGAATATCAGCTCGTTGAAAAAGCTGTTCCAAACGAAAAAGGAAACTTAACGGAGGGAACAACAACCATTACGTATGAATACAAATTAGTTACAGGAACCGTGACGGTGAAGTATGAAGATGAAAATGGTCAACCGATAAAAGAAGATACTGTCATCACTCCGGCAAATACGCCGAAAGGAGCGGCTTACGACACGACAACCGAAACGGTTCGTCCGCAACAAATCGAAAAAGATGGGAAAACTTATGAATTAACCTCAACAACTCCTAAAGCAGGATCTGCATCTGAAACAGGAACTGTAGAAGGCGATAAAGTCGTGACGTATGTTTACAGGGAAGTAAAAGGCTCTGTGACGGTTCATTATGTCGATACGCAAGGGAAGACCATTAAGGCTTCTGTAAAAATATTGGATCAAGCTTCTAAAGGAACGCCATATGATACGACTCCAAATCGAGAGAAAGAGATTGTTTCTGAAGATGGAAAGACTTATGAATTATCTAGTGAGGCTCCTAAAGAGGGTGCAGATAAGGTCTCTGGAATTGTCCTTAAGGGAAATACCGATGTCACTTATGTTTATCGTGAAGTGAAAACTTCTATTACTGTTCAATATGTAGATGAGGATGGAAATGTTCTTCAAGATAAAGTTGAGAAAATAGAACTTTCTACTGGAGAAAAATACGACACCACATCTGATAAGCCAGTAACGATTACAAAAGATGGCGTACTGTATACGCTTATTCCGACGAAAACTCAAGGGGAAGAGACTGGAACTACGACAAAAAATCCTATAGAAGTGACTTATGTATATCACAAGGCAACTACGACTTGGGTGGATACAAACGGAAAAGAGTTACTTCCTTCTAAAGAGGGTCAACATCCAGATACAAAAGGTACGGATCTTCCTGGCTACAAGCTGGTATCAACAACGACGAAAGAAAATGGCGATGTTACGAACGTATACCGTCAATTGACAACGACTTGGGTGGATACAGATAACAATGTATTAAAACCTAAAGAAGATGGTGAAAAAGAACAAGGAAAAATTGAAGGATATGAATATGTGAAAACGGTACTGGATGATGAGGGGAATAGAACTCATATTTTCAAGAAGCATTCAGAAGTAACTACAAGTTCGCAACCTTCAAATCACTCAAGCACTAAAGAAGAATTGCCAAATACAGGAACTGGGGCAAATAGTGTATTCTTTAGTTCTGCCGCCATTAGTGTGTTAATGGGATTAGGCCTTCTGAAATCACGTAAAAAAGAAGAGGAAGAAGGAAAATAAAAATCCAAAATCATCGGTATTGTGAATTGACAAAGCGAACGGCATTTGTTAATATATACCAGTATGAAACTCAATGAGTTAATGAAATAAATTGAATGAGAGGTGTCATCCATGCGTATCAACATTTTATTAGAATGTGCTGAAACAGGTGAACGTTTATACTTAACAAGCAAAAACAAACGTAACAATCCAGAGCGTTTAGAATTAAAAAAATATTCTCCAAAATTACGTAAACACGTTGTCTTCAAAGAAACTAAAAAATAATTTTGAGAAATTCCAAAGAGTTAGGCTGGTGCCTAACTCTTTTTATTTTGTGTTTTGTACTTGGGTAAAAAGACCGCAGGTCTTATATGAATCATTTGGATCTCTATAGTAGCTACAATAGCTGTACCGGCGTGAGCCTTAGGTCTCACTGCCTATCGAGCCTCAAAGTAAGAGTAAGGAATGAATTCCTTACTCCTACATATTCGCATCGATTACACTCGCTATTGTTGCTACTATGGACCAAATGATTCTTTAGACCTGCTTGTATAAAAAGGTTAGGTGAGCCTGGTATTCTGAATTACTCATTTTTTTGTTTCTTTGAACAACGTATTTAGAAATTTTGTCTCGGGAGAACGGAAGCGAGTTTGTGTGTGCTTCTTACCTGTAGGTCTTATATGAATCATTTGGGTCTCTATAGTAGCTACAATAGCTGTACCGGCGTGAGTCTTAGGTCTCACTGCCTATCGAGCCTCAAAGTAAGAGTAAGGAATGAATTCCTTACTCCTACATATTCGCATCGATTACACTCGCTATTGTTGCTACTATGGACCAAATGATTCTTCAGACAAGGTGCTTTGAAATTTTATTTTTCAAAAAATAGGAAGTAGTATATTTCACCAGATTTGGTGAGAAGAGATAAATAATGTAACTTATTCTAATTTACTATGAATACAGAGAGACTCGCGGAGGGACATGGAAGTCTATAATAGTAGTAATAGGGGATGGCGCTAAAAGCGAATTAGCGGGAGTCGCGAGAATTTCCATACTCCTGCTTTGAGGTTTAGAGGTGAGAGACTTCGGCTCGAACCGGTGCCCTATTACAGCTATTATGAAGAAATCCCGTGTCCCATAAAGCGAGCTTTTTTCACTCTTTAAAGTGGAATTGGTGCAGGGTATTTGTTCACAGAGGTGGGGATATCATGTATACTAGAACAGGTGATTATTTTGGAAAAACAAAATTTTATTACAACGGGGCACATTAATCGTGTGATTTTAACGATTGCGACTCCGTTAATGATTAATAATTTAATTCGAACTTTATACAATTTGACGGATGGATTATATGTGGCGCAACTCTCAGCTGAAGATTTTGCAGCCACCGCGTTTATTTGGCCATTGAATTTTTTATTTATTTCGCTTGGAATGGGGATAAGCGTGGGAGCCACCGCACTCATTGCTCAATATTTTGGAGCAGGAAAGTTCAGGGATGCCAAACGTTATGCGGGAAATGCGATGATTTTAACGTATTTCTTTGGATTCGTGTTATCCGTGATTGGATATTTCTTAGCTCCTCTATTCGTGGAATGGATGGGGGCAGAGGGCACTTTCTTAGCAAAATCCGTATTGTATTTGAAAATTAACTTCATTGGACTCTTCTTTGATTTTTGCTACTTTGGCTATCAATCCTTGCTAAATGCACAAGGAAGAACTCGCACAATTACGATGATTAGTGCGGCTTCTTCAATTTCAAATGTAATTCTAGATCCTATTTTCATTTTTGCAACCATTCCTTTTGTTGGACTCACCGGGTTAAACTGGGGGATTGAAGGAGCAGGATGGGCAACGGTCATTGCTAAAGCGTTGTTATTAGTGCTTGCTATTCGTGCTGTTCGCAAGGAATCAGAAATTCAAATCTATTTGAAACACGTCAAAATCGATAAAGCAGTGATGAAAGAGATTCTTAAAGTCGCATGGCCATCTGCATTTGGTTATGGAGGAGCAGCATTAGGATTCACAGTGCTAAATGGGCTAATTCAGTCCTATGGAACATCAGTGCTGGCTGCGTATTCGATGGTGAATCGTATCTCGGATTTACTAACGCAACCACAGATGGGGATTGGGGCGGCGCTAACCGCCATTATCGGACAAAATATGGGGGCTGGTCTTTATGACCGTGCGCATGCCATCTTTAGACGAGCATTGCTATGGGTGCTGATGATTTCAACAGTTGGCTGTGTGGTTGTCTTCTTCTTCCAATCTCCAATTCTTGGAATCTTTATTAAAGACAGAAGCGATGCTGTTCTTTGGGCGAATGCCGTTGAGTATTTAAACTATACCGCCTTTATTATTTTCTTCATGGGCTTATTTTCAGCGTACAACGGATTTTTCCAAGGATGTGGAGTGACGAAATACTCCATGAATATGTCAGTTGGCCGTCTTTGGGTGTTGCGTCTGCCGATTATTTGGGTTCTTGGAGCCTTTACATCACTCGGGGCTACCGGTGTATGGATTGCGATGTTATTGTCAAATGCGTTAACGGTTCTTTATGGACATATCGTCTATAAGACAAAAGATTGGAGTACATTACATTATGCGAAAGGAGAGCAAACGTGATTAAAGATTTTATTCATTATTACAAACCATATAAGAAGTTATTCTTACTCGATTTTACCTGTGCGGTGATTGTGGCCATTCTTGAGCTTGCTTTTCCAGTGATGGTGAGAAGTGTCATCGATAAGATCGTACCGTCTCAAAACTTACAACAGATCTTGCTTGTGGGATCTGGGTTACTGGCGCTATATGCATTCTCGACTACTTTAAATTTTATCGTAGTTTATATGGGGCATATTTTAGGGATTAATATTGAAACGGATATGCGTCGTGAGTTATTCGCAAAAATTCAAAAACAATCCTTCTCGTTTTTCGATAATATGAAAATTGGGGAATTAATGAGCCGCTTGTCGAGTGATTTATTCGATATCAGTGAGTTGGCGCACCATGGGCCAGAAGAATTTTTTATCGCCGTGATGACCTTAATCGGTTCGTTTGTGTTGATGTATCAAGTGCATCCAACGCTAGCGCTATTGACGATTTTCTTCGTTCCGATTATTGCGGTGGCACTTGCGGTATTTAATCGTCGCATGTCGAGTATTAATCGAAATATCTACAAGGGATTAGCCAACTATACGGCTGGTCTAGAAAATGTACTGAGCGGAATGCGAGTGGTGAAGGCTTTTGCGAACGAAAACCACGAGCAACAACTCTTTGAAGAGCTTATTCAAGAGTATCGTTCGAATAAAATTGAGTTTTATCGCACGATGGGGACGAGTAGCAGTTTCAACTACTTATTAATGCGTAGTATTAACCTTTTCAGCTTAATTGTGGGGGCGTACTTCACGGTTATTGGTGATTTAACAGCTGGAGAATTAGTCGGCTATATCTTACTGTCCAATGTCTTCGTGGGACCAATTAATAAGATGAACTCGATGATTGAATTGTATCCAAAAGGGTTTGCGGGATTCCGTCGTTTCAAAGAATTAATGAATGTCGAAATCGATATCGAAGACGCACCCGATGCCATTCCTGCACCAGCGTTTGAAGGACGTGTGGAATATAAAAATGTAGGGTTTGGATATGAAGACGATAAGAAAGTATTGGAACACATCAACTTAACGGTGGAACCAGGTCAAACGGTTGCCTTCGTTGGACCAAGTGGGGTTGGAAAGACAACGCTCGTGAACTTATTGCCTCGTTTCTATGATTTAAAAGAGGGGGAAATCTTGATCGATGGAACAAACATCAATCGCTTCACCCTACAATCGCTTCGCCGTCAAATCGGTATTGTGCAACAAGATGTATTCCTTTTTAATGGAACGATTCGCGAAAATGTGTTGTACGGAAGACTCGATGCAACGGATGAAGAAGTAGATCGTGCGATCGAGCAAGCCAAACTAAAAGAAGTCATCGAAGATTTAGAAGATGGAGTGGATACACATATCGGAGAACGCGGTGTGAAATTGTCAGGCGGGCAAAAGCAACGCCTCTCTATTGCTCGTATTTTCTTGAAGAATCCTTCTATTTTAATTTTGGACGAAGCAACGAGCGCCCTCGATACGCAAACGGAGAAGTTTATTCAACAATCATTTGACGAGTTGGCAAAAGGCAGAACGACCTTTATTATTGCTCACCGTCTGGCTACGATTAAAAATGCAGACCGTATTATTGTCGTTACAGAAGATGGACTGACAGAAGACGGTACGCATGAAGAATTGCTTGCACAAAACGGTGCGTATGCAGCTTTATACAAAGCACAATTTAAATAGTAGAAAAATGCGGAGTAGGAATTTGGTTCTTGCTCCGTATTTGTTTGAGCCTTTTTGAATTTATCGCAAACTATGATACAATGACCCAGAGAAAACTTAAGGAGAACGTTGATGAGTATTTTAAATGTAGAAAAATTAACACACGGCTTCGGCGAAAGAGCCATCTTCAATGATGTGAGCTTCCGTCTATTAAAAGGAGAACATATCGGACTTGTTGGGGCCAACGGTGAAGGGAAATCAACCTTCATGAATATCGTGACAGGTCAATTACAACCAGACGAAGGGAAAATCGAGTGGTCTAAAAATGTGAAAGTCGGATACTTGGACCAACATACAGTCCTTGAACCAGGAATGACCGTTCGCAGTGTTCTTCAAAAAGCCTTCGACGATTTATTTGTGGCTGAAGCGCGTATCAATGAATTGTATATGGCCATGGGAGACGCAAACGAAGACGAAATGAACGCAATGCTGGAAGAAGTGGGCGAGTTGCAAGAGCGATTAGATAGCCACGACTTCTATATTCTTGATGCTAAAATCGATGAAGTAGCGCGTGCATTAGGCGTTGCAGCATTTGGAATGGATAGCGACGTGAGTGAACTCAGTGGTGGGCAACGTACAAAAGTGTTACTGGCAAAACTATTATTAGAAAAACCAGACATTTTATTACTCGACGAGCCAACAAACTATCTAGACGCAGAGCATATCGAATGGTTGAAACGCTACTTACAAGAATACGAAAATGCATTTATTCTGATTTCGCATGATATTCCATTCTTAAACAGTGTCGTTAACTTGATTTACCATATGGACAATCAAGAGTTGAATCGTTATGTGGGAGACTATGATCAATTCCAAGAAGTGTACGCGATGAAGAAATCTCAACTAGAAGCAGCGTATAATCGCCAACAAAAAGAGATTGCGGACTTGAAGGATTTCGTAAACCGGAATAAGGCACGTGTGGCAACACGGAATATGGCGATGTCTCGTCAGAAGAAACTGGATAAGATGGAAGTGATTGAATTAGCCAGTGAGAAACCAAAACCAAAATTCGATTTCAAGACTTCTAGAGCTCCTGGTCGTTACATTTTCCAAGCCGAAGATTTAGTGATTGGATACGACCGTCCATTAACAGGACCTATTAATCTGGAGATGGAACGCGGTCAAAAAATTGCGATTGTTGGTGCGAATGGTATCGGGAAAACAACACTACTTAAGAGCTTGTTAGGGATTATTAAGCCATTGAACGGAAAAGTAACGCGTGGAGACTATATCAATCTTGGGTATTTTGAACAAGAAACGCCAAAAGGAAACCGTAAGACAGCCCTAGAAGAAATCTGGGATACTTTCCCATCGATGACACAACCAGAAGTACGTGCAGCGCTCGCTCGTTGCGGATTAACCAGTAAGCATATCGAGAGCCAAGTGCAAGTTTTAAGTGGGGGAGAACAAGCAAAAGTTCGCTTCTGTAAATTGATGAATGAAGAGTCAAACGTGCTCGTACTCGACGAACCGACAAACCACTTAGACGTTGATGCCAAAGATGAGCTCAAACGTGCATTAAAAGAATATAAAGGAAGTATATTAATGGTGTGTCACGAACCTGAATTTTATGAAGGATTAGCGACAGATATCTGGGATTTTTCAAAATTCGCATAAAAATTAAATTCTTCACTTTTAGGGAAGAAAGTTGATACAACCTCTTACAAAGCAGGACTTGAATTTAGTTCAAGTTCTGCTTTTTGTGCATCAAAAACGCTACAAAACAATGTTTGTAGCGTGGAGTATATTGTAAGCCGCCTAGGGGAGTCGAACCCCTGTTATGAGAACCGGAATCTCATGTGATATCCACTACACTAAGGCGACGTTCTTTTCTAAGTGTATCTAATTTTATAAAACTGTGCAAGTTTTGGAAAAAATCAGAGTATAAAGGAGAAATAGTCTAATTCGTTTATTTTTAAAAGAGATCAAAAAAGTATAAGAAGAGAGCAACATTACCATATATGGTAATTACTAAATATGGTAATGTTTAAGTGGGAGGGAAAATTATGAAAATAGAACATCAGATTGACCTAAGAACGTTAGAGTATGTGGATAGTAGACCGTATAAAGAAAAGGTGAAAATGCTTGCTGCTCTTAAACTGTTGGATAAGGAAGGATTAAGTCCTGCGATACTCGAAATGTGGGGAAATAAATCGCAGACTGAATTGAATATTCCAGTTGTATATACTAAAGAGGAGGCTTTAAAAAATGGATCAAAATCTGAAGCGTTCAATAGCACGCTTGTCATTGGATTGGGAGAACTACGAAAAAGACTTAAATTTAGATTTCACTCTAAAAGAAATGGCAGTAAGGATTACAGAGTTGAGACTTGTGTCCGGACTCTCACGTACCGAATTTGCAGAAAAGGTTGGGATAAAACCAGCTCATTTGTCACGGTTAGTTTCAGGACACCATAATCCCTCAATTTTATTCTTAGAAGAGATGGCACAAAAAGTCGGAGCACATATGGAAATTTCTTTTGTGATGGATGACGGAGAAACTTGCCATGAAAAGCTTAATAAACGAATAGGGACAAAATAAGTCCCTTTGTATCGTAAAACTTAACCAAATTGTAATCTGAGGGCGGTTGCATTTCTTGTATTTTATGTTAAAATATAAATGTGTTCAGAAATATGAGTTCAAAGATACCGGAAATAAGCGGGACGATATTCGACCCTGTCTGGAGATGATTGGAGGAAGGCTTCGATGAATTATCTTAATCTATCTCATCTATTGGTTCCAGAAAGTAGAATCGTTCTTCAAACGCGGTTCCGTATTTTACAAGCTATCGCGACGTATCAGCCGATTGGACGAAGAGCCCTTGCAAAAGTGGTCCAAATGTCTGAGAGAACACTTCGTAATGAATGTGAGGCAATGAAGAAATTAGACCTCATTGAAGTACAAGGCGCAGGGATGTATCTTACAGAAGTTGGCGAATTTATATTAGAGCGTTCGGATGATTTAAAAAACAACTTTATTCAGATGAGTCTTATGGAACATAAGGTTGCTAAAACCTTAGGAGTTCAGTACGTTAAAGTGGTTGAAAATCCGGAAAGAACTTCTGAATTGGTACAAGAGATTATGGATGTGCTTTTACCGCTTGGGACTTCCATTATTGCCATCACGGGTGGTCAAACGATGGTCCGTGTTAGCGAAGGGTTCACGAGAGATATTTCAGTGAACAGAGACCTTACAATTGTTCCTGCAAGAGGAGGCATGTTTGGGTCGATGCTGATTCAGGCGAATAATGTCAGTGAAAAAATGGCGACTGGAATTGGTGCCCATCATGAAGCGCTCTTTGTTCCAGAACATGTCCAACAAGCAACTTATACGCCCCTAATGCAAGAACCTTCCGTCGCAAAGACGATTGGCCTCATGAAAAAGGCGGAGTGTTTGTTATATAGCGTTGGAAGTGCTATTATTATGGGAGAGAGACGTGGCCTCTCAGAAGAACAAATGGCTACGTTAAAAGAGAAGAAAGCAATTGGCGAAGCGTTCGGTTGTTTCTTCGATGCAGAAGGAAATGTGGTGTTAAAAATTCCACGAGTAGGGCTGCATCTTAGTGATTTATCTACGATTCCACATTCGATTGCCGTTGTGGAAGGCGAAGAGAAGGCAGCTGCTTTAAAAGCATATGCCAAATTAGCTCCGGTAGATCGCACCTGGTTTGTGATTGACAAGGAGACATCAGAGTTGGTTTTGAACGGGGCAACCCGCAAAAAATAAAATAAAAATTCCTAGGAGGAAAAACTATATGACAGTTAAAGTTGGTATTAACGGTTTCGGACGTATCGGTCGTTTAGCATTCCGTCGTATTCAAGATGTGGAAGGATTAGAAGTTGTTGCAATCAATGACTTAACAGACGCTAAGCAATTAGCTCACTTGTTAAAATATGATTCAACTCAAGGACGTTTCAACGGTGAAGTTGAAGTGTTAGATGGTGCTTTCCGCGTTAACGGTAAAGAAGTTAAAGTACTTGCTAACCGTAATCCTGAAGAATTACCATGGGGTGAACTAGGCGTTGATATCGTATTAGAATGTACTGGTTTCTTCACTTCTAAAGAAAAAGCTGAATTACACTTAAAAGGTGGCGCTAAACGCGTTGTTATCTCTGCTCCTGGTGGAAATGACGTTCCTACTGTTGTATTCAACACAAACCACGACATTTTAACAGGTAAAGAAACTGTTATCTCTGGTGCTTCATGTACTACAAACTGCTTAGCTCCAATGGCTAAAGCATTAAACGATAAATTCGGTGTTGTTGAAGGTTTAATGACAACAATCCACGGTTACACTGGTGACCAAAACACATTAGACGCACCTCACGCAAAAGGTGACTTACGTCGTGCTCGTGCTGCAGCAGTAAACATCGTTCCTAATACAACAGGTGCTGCTAAAGCTATCGGATTAGTAATCCCAGAATTAAACGGAAAATTAGACGGAGCTGCACAACGTGTTCCTGTTCCAACAGGTTCATTAACTGAATTAGTAACAGTTTTAGAAAAACCAGTTACTGCTGAAGAAATTAACGCAGCTATGAAAGAATTAGCAAATGAATCTTACGGTTACACTGAAGATCCAATCGTTTCTTCTGATATCGTAGGTATCACTTATGGTTCATTATTCGATGCAACTCAAACTAAAGTAATGACTGTAGGCGACAAACAATTAGTTAAAACTGTTGCTTGGTACGATAACGAAATGTCATACACTGCACAATTAGTTCGTACTTTAGAATACTTTGCAAAACTATAATTTAAACTATAGATTTAGCTAATCGTATCTATTTTCTCAGGGCGATGGAAGCATTCGCTTCCTCGCCCTGTTTTCATAATGTGAGTAATGCACTCGCTCCAAATAAAAATGTAGGAGGCTATTTTATGGCTAAAAAAATCGTTACAGACTTACAAGTTGAAGGCAAGAAAGTTTTAGTTCGTGTGGACTTTAACGTACCTTTGAAAGATGGCGTGATTACAGACGATAACCGTATCGTTCAAGCATTGCCAACAATCAAATACTTAGTTGACCACAATGCGAAAGTGATTTTATTCTCTCACTTAGGTAAAGTAAAATCTGAAGAAGACAAAGCTAAATTGAGCTTACGTCCAGTTGCAGAACGTTTATCTGAGTTGTTAGAAAAACCAGTGACTTTCGTTCCAGAAACTCGTGGAGAAAAGTTAGAAGCTGCTATTAATGCACTTAACGAAGGCGATGTTTTATTATTCGAAAATACTCGTTTCGAAGATTTAGATGGCAAGAAAGAATCTAAAAACGACCCTGAATTAGGTAAATATTGGGCTTCTTTAGGCGACTTATTCGTTAACGATGCATTCGGTACAGCTCACCGTGCGCATGCTTCAAACGTTGGTATTGCTAGCCAATTAGAATCAGCTGCTGGATTCTTGATGGAAAAAGAAATCAAGTTCATCGGTGGCGCAGTAGATAACCCAGAACGTCCATTCGTAGCAATCTTAGGTGGAGCAAAAGTTTCAGACAAGATCGGTGTTATCAACAGCTTATTAGACAAAGCGGATAAAGTTCTTATTGGTGGAGGAATGGCTTACACATTCTTCAAAGCAATGGGACGTGAAGTAGGTCTTTCATTATTAGAATTAGACCGCGTTGAATTAGCAAAAGAAATTATGGAAAAAGCTGGCGACAAATTAGTATTACCAATCGATAACGTTGTTGCTAAAGAATTCTCTAATGACGCTGTAGCTACAATCGTTGCTTCAGATGCGATTCCAGCAGACCAAGAAGGTTTAGATATTGGACCTAAGACAGTTGAATTATTTGCAAGCTACTTAAAAGATGCAAAAACTGTTGTATGGAATGGACCAATGGGTGTATTCGAATTACCAAACTTTGCTAAAGGAACAATCGGTGTATGTGAAGCGATTGCGAACCTTGAAGGCGCAACTACAATCATCGGTGGTGGGGACTCAGCTGCTGCTGCAATCTCACTAGGCTACGCTGACAAATTCACTCACATTTCAACAGGTGGTGGAGCTTCTCTAGAATATCTAGAAGGTAAAGAACTACCAGGTGTTGCTGCTATCAGTGATAAATAATTTTAAATATTAAAAGGAGATGTTGTGTATATGCGTAAACCAATTATTGCCGGAAACTGGAAAATGAATAAAAACCCAAAAGAAACTCAATCTTTTGTGGAAGCTGTTGTTGGTAAATTACCTTCAGGCGAACGCGTAGAAAGTGCTATCGCTGCTCCTGCAGTGGACTTAGTCACTTTATTAGAATATGCGAAAGGTTCAGAATTAAAAGTAGCTGCTGAAAACTGCTACTTTGAAGATGCTGGTGCTTTCACTGGTGAAACTTCACCTAAAGTATTAGCTGAAATGGGCGTGCACTACGTAGTCATCGGTCACTCAGAACGTCGTGAGTATTTCCACGAAACTGATGAAGATATTAACAAAAAAGCACATGCTATTTTCAGAAACGGCTTAACACCAATCATTTGTTGTGGTGAAACGTTAGAAACTTACGAAGCAGGAAAAGCTTCAGAATTCGTAGGCGGACAAGTTTCTGCAGCATTGAAAGGTTTATCAAACGAGCAAGTATCATCATTAGTGATTGCTTATGAACCAATCTGGGCTATCGGAACTGGTAAATCAGCATCTCAAGATGACGCTCAAAAAATGTGTAAAGTAGTTCGTGACGTAGTAGCAGCTGACTTCGGTCAAGAAGTTGCTGACAAAGTTCGCGTACAATACGGTGGATCTGTTAAACCAGAAAACATTGCTGAATACATGGCTTGTCCAGATGTGGACGGAGCTCTTGTAGGTGGAGCAAGCTTACAACCAGATTCATTCTTAGCATTATTGGAGGCAGTAAAATAATGGCAAAATCACCAGTTGCAATTATTATCTTAGATGGTTTCGGATGGAGACCAGAAGTTGAAGGTAATGCTGTTGCACAAGCAAAAAAACCAAATTTTGATCGTTATTATAATGAATTCCCTCATACAACATTAAAAGCTTCTGGATTAGATGTAGGTCTACCAGATGGCCAAATGGGGAACTCAGAAGTAGGTCATACAAACATCGGTGCTGGTCGTATCGTTTACCAAAGCTTAACTCGTATCGATAAAGCGATTTTAGATGGTGAATTCGAGTCAAACCCAGCCTTAAACGGTGCTTTTAACCACGTAAAAGAAAATGGCTCTGCATTACACTTATTCGGATTATTATCTGATGGTGGGGTACACAGCCACATCAACCATTTATTAGCATTAGTGGAAACAGCTAAAGCAAAAGGAATCGACAAAGTGTACATTCATGCATTCATGGATGGACGTGACGTAGACCCTAAAGCTGGTCCTTCTTACATCAAAACATTAGAAGATAAATTAGCTGAAGTAGGCGTTGGAGAAATCGCAACAGTGTCAGGTCGTTACTATGCAATGGACCGTGACAAACGTTGGGAACGTGTGAAATTAGCTTATGATGCCATTGCTCATAGCGAAGGACCACAATTCGAAAGCGCACAAGCAGTTATCGAAGATAGCTATGCTAAAGACGTTACAGATGAATTCGTTATTCCATCAGTAATCGTTAAAGATGGTAAACCAGTGGCAAAAGTAGAAGACAATGATGCAATCATCTTCTTCAACTTCCGTCCTGACCGTGCAATCCAATTATCAAATGCGTTCACTGATAAAGAGTGGACAAACTTTGACCGTGGTGCACGTGCTACAAACGTTAAATTTGTGACAATGACTTTATATAATCCAAGCGTGGATGCAGAAGTAGCATTCCCACCAATCCCAATGACAAACGTTCTTGGTGAAGTGTTATCTAAAGCAGGCCTTGCACAATTACGTATTGCCGAAACTGAAAAATATCCACACGTAACATTCTTCATGAATGGTGGACGTAACGAAGAATTCCCTGGCGAAAACCGTATATTAATTCCTTCTCCAAAGGTTGCAACTTACGATTTGAAACCAGAAATGAGTGCATACGAAGTAGGAGATGCATTATACAACTCAATCATTAATGATGAAAATGATGCCATCATCTTGAACTTTGCAAACCCAGATATGGTTGGACACTCAGGAATGTTAGAACCAACTATCAAAGCGATTGAAGCAGTGGACGAAAACTTAGGTAAAGTGGTGGATGCCATCCTTGAAAAAGGCGGTAGCGCAATTATCTTTGCGGACCACGGTAACTCAGAAACAATGATTACACCAGAAGGAACACCACATACTGCACATACAACAGTGCCAGTACCAGTGATTGTTACGAAAAAAGGTGTAACATTACGCGAAGGTGGACGTTTAGCAGACGTTGCTCCAACAATGCTTGATCTATTAAATGTTGAAAAACCAGCAGAAATGACTGGTGAAACATTGATCGAAAAATAAAGAAAACCTTAGGAATTCTTGAAAGTCTATAGGTTTTCGATTAAAATAATAACGTACAAAATAAAATTTAAAGGAGTTAATAAATCATGCCATTTATTACAGATGTATTAGCAAGAGAAGTACTAGACTCACGTGGAAACCCAACAATCGAAGTTGAAGTTTACACAGAAAGTGGAGCGTTCGGACGCGGTATGGTTCCTTCAGGAGCTTCAACTGGTGAATACGAAGCAGTTGAATTACGTGACGGCGACAAATCTCGTTACTTAGGAAAAGGAGTTCAAAAAGCAGTTGACAATGTGAACAACATTATCGCTGAAGCTATCTTAGGTTATGATGTTCGTGAGCAAATGGCGATCGATAAATTAATGATCGAATTAGATGGTACTCCAAACAAAGGTAAATTAGGAGCTAACGCAATCTTAGGCGTGTCTATCGCTGTAGCACGCGCAGCTGCTGACTACTTAGATCAACCTTTATACCAATACTTAGGCGGATTCAACACTAAAGTATTACCAACACCAATGATGAACATCGTTAACGGTGGATCTCACTCAGATGCTCCAATCGCATTCCAAGAGTTCATGATTTTACCAGTTGGTGCGCCAACATTCAAAGAAGCTTTACGTTGGGGTGCTGAAGTATTCCACGCATTGAAAGCTATCTTACACGACCGTGGTTTAGTAACTGCTGTAGGTGACGAAGGTGGTTTCGCTCCAACATTCGAAGGAACTGAAGATGCTGTAGAAACAATCTTAGCAGCAATCAAAAAAGTAGGTTTAGAACCTGGTAAAGATGTATTCTTAGGATTTGACTGTGCTTCATCAGAATTCTTCAAAGATGGCGTATATGACTACACAATCTTCGAAGGTGAAAAAGGTGCTAAACGTACTCCTGCTGAACAAGTAGAATACTTAGCTGAATTAGTTGAAAAATACCCAATCATCACAATCGAAGACGGCTGTGACGAAAACGACTGGGATGGATGGAAATTATTAACTGAACGCTTAGGCGGTAAAGTTCAATTAGTTGGTGACGACTTATTTGTAACTAACACTGAAATCTTATCTCGTGGTATCGAAAAAGGTATTGCAAACTCAATCTTAATCAAAGTAAACCAAATCGGTACTTTAACTGAAACATTCAACGCAATTGAAATGGCTCAAAAAGCTGGTTACACTGCAGTTGTTTCACACCGTTCTGGTGAAACTGAAGATTCAACAATTGCTGACATTGCAGTTGCTACAAACGCTGGACAAATCAAGACTGGTTCATTAAGCCGTACAGACCGTATTGCTAAATACAACCAATTATTACGTATCGAAGATCAATTAGGTGACTTAGCTGTTTACCAAGGTCTATCAGCGTTCTACAACTTAAAAAATAAATAATTCCTAGGAATTACGGAGGGAAAGCAGATTGCTTTCCCTCCTTTTTTGTATAAAAATTGGGAGGTTTTAAATAACATTCAAAACCTTTGGTTGAAAAGGATACGATACCTGGTTAATATCCGTTTTTACATAATGGACATGGTTGTGAGGCACCGCCTCAAGCCTAGGGTCTTTCGGCTTCAAAGCTTCAAAGAGGGAGTAGCGAATACATTCGCAACTCCCTCTAGTTCACATTTGATGCAGTTCTCACTACCATATCTATTATAAACGGATATTTTGGTATCGTATCCTTGGTCAATAAGCACCCTATTTTTTCCAGTAAAGAGAAGAGTATAAAGAGGACGTTTGAAAAATGATAACCGTGGATAGCCGTTATAGTGGAATGAGTGATGGGGGATAGCATTGAATGTGAATTACGCGGAGTAGAAACACTTTTCGTACTTCGCGTTTGAAGCTTCAAAGACCAAGAGACCTAGGCTCTTGGCGGTGCCCCATCACAAACTCCACTATATTCAAACGGCTATCAATCAGGTTATCATTTTTTAAAATGTTTTAAGGAGAGCAAAATAGTTATAGTAAACCGCAAGAAAGGATAAGAGCTTTTGGAGATTTCATTGTAAAATAAATTTAGAAACGAAATCAAAATGAATGGAGGGGTTTTGATGAAAGTAGCAGTTGGCGTTGATATTGGGGGAACAAAAGTAGCTGTTGCGTTGATTAATGAGAAGGGAGAAATTGTTAGTCGTTCTCAAAGACCTAGCCAAACTGAGAGTGCAGAAGGTTTGTATCAGGGAGTGGTCCAACTCATTCAAGAGGTACTCGAAGAAAATGATTTACGTATTCAAGATACATACGGTATTGGTGTTGGTTTGCCAGGGAAAGTCGATGTGGAAAATGGGGTAGCTGTTTTCCAAAATAATATTCCTTGGGCCAATTTTCCAGTCGTAGAACGATTAAAACAAACATTCGGCGATATTCCAGTACGCATTGACAATGACGTAAAAGTGGCTGCTTATGCGGAATATCGATTACTTCATTTAAAATCGTCTGACATGTTTGGTTATGTCACTGTATCAACAGGAATTGCAGCGACTAACATTGTCAATAATACGATTTTACGCGGGGAAGGTTTTTCAGGAGAAATTGGGTTTTTAAAAGTTCCGTACTTTGAATGTTTAGAATCGTTAGAGGGAGCTTGTTCAGGTGTGGCTATTGAACGTACAGGGAGAGAGTTGTATGAAGATGTAGCCTTAACTACAAAAGATGTTTTTGAAAAATGGAGATCTGGAGAAGAAGCGGCAAATAGAATCATAGAGGAGACTGCAAAAGGCCTAGCCAGTGCATTGCATGGAATGGTTTGCCTTCTGGATCCAAAAGTGATTGTATTTGGGGGTAGCGTTTCAAATTACAATCCAGACTTTATTGAATTGATTAAAGAGGAATTGGGAAATCTCTTGCATCACGAACAAAAACATATTTTAGAAAATATAAAAGCCTCCACCATTAAGGGAGACAATGGAATTATTGGAGCGGGACTTCTTGTAGTAGAATAAGCAAACGATAAAAAGTGCTAGGATTTCCTAGCACTTTTTAATTTACCTCTCATTTCGCGAAGGGAGATAAACTAAGGAAAGTTCACTTGTACATAAAGAAAAAGAGTCCCTCGGCCTTTATAAAGTTCGAGTTCGCTGTGCTAATTCAATTAGAAAGTTAATATGTAGCCTTTTTCACTTTGAGAGGTGAGATAAACTATTTTAGTAAATTTATCTCATAGAAGGACTTTTGATTATCAGAAAAAACATCAGTTTATTGAAAGAATAGTGGGGAATCACATTGAATGTGAATTAGGTGGAGTTAGGAAGGATTTCCTTACTCCACCTTTGAAGCTTCAAAGGTGAGAGACTTAAGGCTTGAACCGGTGTCCCACTATGACTCTTTCAATAATAAAACTGATGTTTTAAAGATAATCAAAAAAGACCCATTCTAGAAGAATGGATCTCATTTATCAAAAATAGTTTATCTCACTAAGCCTACCGCTTTTTCCATCTTGCGTAGTGTTTTATTCGCTACGTAATTTGCTTTCTTAGCACCCTCATCCAAAATCTCATCCAATTTATCAGATTTCAACAACTCATAATACCGCTCTTGGATGGGTTCCATAACTGCGATAATGGCATCGGCTAATTCTTCTTTAAATTGGCCATAACCTACACCTTTGAAGCGAGCCACGAGTGATTCAATACTTTCTCCAGAGAAAGCAGAGAAGATGGTTAAAAGATTGGATACGCCAGGCTTTTCACCAGGATCGAATTCAATTACACCACTTGAGTCTGTTACAGCGCTTTTGATTTTCTTACGAATCACAGACGGCTCATCAAGCATGCTGATGTATTCTTTTACGTTTGCGTCTGATTTACTCATTTTCTTTGTAGGTGTTTGAAGACTCATGACACGAGCCCCTGCTTTTGGAATAAAGGGTTCTGGCATCACAAGTAATTTGTTGCCATTTCCATAGCGACTGTTGAAGCGTTCAACGAAGTCACGTGTTAATTCCATATGTTGTTTTTGGTCTTCTCCAACAGGGACCACTTCAGCATTATATAAAACGATATCGGCTACCATTAGCGGAGGGTAGGTTAATAACCCTGCCGAAACGGATTGTTGCTTTTGAGATTTATCTTTGTATTGCGTCATGCGTTCTAATTCACCAACGCCGACATTACATTGTACGATCCATGCGGCTTGTGCGTGTGCTGGAACTTCAGATTGAACGAAGATGGTTGATTTTTCAGGATCCAAACCAATCGCAAGGTAAAGTGCTGCAAGTGAACGAGTTTGTTCTTTTAATTTCTTTGGATCTTGTGGAACAGTTATCGCATGTTGGTTTACGATACAGTAAGTACAATCATACTCATCTTGAAGTGCCACGAAGTTTTTCATTGCTCCAATATAGTTCCCAATTGTTGGAATTGCAGAAGGCTGCACGCCAGAGAAAATTCTTTTTTTAGACATAGTAGTGCTCCTTAAAGTTTGTAGTTTTATTATACCTTATTTTGAAGGGATTTTCATGAAAAATAAAAATAATATTTTTCAGGGATTGTGAATACAGTCAAATTCCTAAAGTCTGTTTCTATGAGAATGAAAGCGAGTGAAAACTATTTTGAAAGAATAAAATTTTCATTAATTTTGCAAAAAGTTTGTGAAAATCAAAAATTTTTTCTAAAATCATATAGATTTTTTTTAATATATCATATATAATAATACACGTATTAAAGCCAGAGTATCATATTGAAGGAGGACATAGCGAATGGTTACATTATATACCTCACCAAGTTGTACATCATGTCGTAAAGCTCGAGCTTGGTTAGAAGAGCACAACATTGAGTACACCGAAAGAAACATTTTCTCAGAACCATTAACAATCGATGAAATTAAAAACATCTTGCGTATGACCGAAGATGGCACCGAAGAGATTATTTCAACTCGTTCTAAAGCCTTTCAAGAGTTAAAAATCGATTTAGATGAAGTCCCTTTGAATCAACTATTTTCATTAATCCAAAACAATCCAGGATTACTACGTCGTCCAATTATGTTAGATGAAAAGAGATTCCAAGTGGGATATAACGAAGACGAAATCCGTCGTTTCTTATCAAGAGAAGTACGAGCATATGAATTAGATATGGCTCAACGTTTAGTCAACTTTTAAAGAAAATTAGCCCGGAGAATTCAGGGCTTTTTTTGTGCGCAAAATGAATTAGTTATTTGGAAAAAGATGGAAATAATCATTCACAAGCGAACTGCTTGCAAAAAAGGAACTTCTATTGAAGTTCCTTTTTATAATTCTTTATAGTAATACACAGCCAGTTGTGTACGGTCTCTTAACTCTAACTTTTCGAGTAAAGCGGATAAGTAATTTCTAACGGTTCCTTCGCTGAGATACATTTTCTCAGCGATTTCTTTATTGTTAAAGCCTTCTGCAACTAGATAGAGCAGTTCATTTTCACGTTCGCTTAAATGAGCGCTTGATTTCTTCTCAAATGTTTTCTTCACCGGCATTTCAATCGTTGAATCATAAACAATTTGCCCGTTCATTACTGCTTCGATGGCTGGCAGGATGCCTTTAATATGTTGTTTTAATAAATATCCCTTACAACCAATCGAAAGTGCTTTGGTAATATACTCATCATCTTGGAAAGTCGTTAGGAATAAAATATTTGCTTTTGGAAAATCCTTTAAAATTTCATGTGCTGCCTCAATTCCACTAGTTGGTTCCATACGAATATCCATCAAAACGAGGTCTGGTTGATGAGTAATATATAATTCAACAGCATCACGCCCGTCGTTTCCAGTCCCTACTACTTCAATATGGTCTTGAACAGATAGAATGGTTTCTAAGGCTTGCAAAACTAAAAAGTCATCATCGATAAGAATCGTTTTAATCATGGTGCTCCTCCTGTTTAGGAATACGGATAAAGATGTCATATCCGTTTGTGGTTTGTAGTGTCATAACTCCTTTATGTTTCTCTACGAGTTCTTTCATCATTGTGAGTCCCATTCCCGGGGTTATATTATGAGTTTTGTTCCCGTTATCTTTATATTGAATCGTATAATAATTGTTCTGTTCTAATAAGAACAATTGAAGTTGATTTCCATTTGAATACTTCATAAAGTTCGTAATCATTTCCTTACAAATGGTAAGGATATCGTATTTCAAACCGATGGGAATCTCATCAGAGATTGTGTTTTGATAATTGACTTGCGCCTTCTTCTCAAGGGGATGAAGGATTTCATCCATCTTTTGAGAAAGTAAGAAGGAGTCATCATAAAGGTTATGAATGGTTGAACGGATTTCGTTCATTCCGCTTTGAAGAATTCCTGAAACTTGTTCCAATTTTTTCTCCACAACAGGTTCATTAGTGATAATTTGTAGGGCTTCTAGTTGCATAATCGACGCACTCAGCGTATGTCCAATTTGATCATGCAAGGCATGGGAGATACGGTTACGTTCTTTGAGAGTAGCAACCTCCATTTGTTTTAAAGTTTCCTCTTGGCTAAATTGCTGCCTTTGAAGTAGAATCAATCGTTCATGCTCCAAGTCGTCTTGGATAAGGTGACTCTTTATTCTGAATTTTTTATCATAGCTACTACGCAAAATAAGATATGTTCCAATAACGGTTAGTAGTAATGTTAATAGATTTGGACGTAGTAGAAGGAGAACTCCAGTAAAAATTCCTGGGGGTCCAAACAGTTGAGCGGCATGCATGATGAAAATTGAAATATAAAGTACACACTCAGGAAAGACAATACATAATGCACCAGAAATTACCAAAGCAATGCGTTGTATCCAACTATTTTCAAAAACTTCCATGGATAGAGAGAAAATAAAAATACAAAGTCCTAGAAAGATTGTAAAGACCTCTACTTGTTGTCCCATCAAATACATACTAATCAGAATAAAGAACATTAATTTCTCTAAAAAAGTCCGCAAATCTCTCACCTCCGACGCTCTTTCTCTCAGTGTAGCCCAAATAGGGAGAAATATCTACTCATTTATGACAAATGTCATATGCAACTAACGACATTTGACACTAGTTTGTTACAAGCATGCTGGATATACTAAGAATGTAAAAACAATCAATGAGGTGAAGACATGGAAAACAGTATCCAAGTAAAAAGTCTTGTAAAACGATACAAAGACTTGATGGCATTAAATCATTTTGATATTGAAATTCGTAAAGGAGAGCTGCTAGCGCTTCTTGGACCAAACGGATGTGGAAAGACAACTGCGATTAACAGTATGTTAGGATTTTTAACCTTTGATAGTGGTGAAGTAACGGTTTTAGGAGAAAGCAAGTTTCCGTTATCCAATAAAGTACGACGCGAAATTGGGATTGTTCCACAGGATTTAGCGTATTTAGATAATTTAACAGTAGAAGAAAATATTGATTTCTTCTGCGGATTGTATATTTCAGATGCAAAGAAACGAAAACAATATGTACAAGAGGCAATTGAGTTTGTAGAATTACAAGATTTCCGCAAATTCGTTCCAAAGAAATTGAGTGGGGGGTTGAAACGCCGCTTGAACATCGCATGCGGAATCGTACATAAACCAAGTCTAATTTTCTTTGATGAACCAACAGTAGCGGTGGATACACAAAGTCGTTCATTTATTTTAGAAGGCATTCGCAAGCTCAATGAACAGGGAAGTACGATTATTTACACAACGCACTACTTAGATGAGGTGGACGGGTTAAGTGACCGAATCGTGATTATGGATAAAGGGAAGAGTATTGTTTCAGGTACTTCTCAAGAATTGAAAAAATCTATTGCAACTTCTGAAATTATCCAAGTAGAACTGTCAACCGTTCCAACAGAAGAACAAGTGGCTCGCTTAAAACAAATTCCGCACGTTCTTGTTTTAGAGCAACATAAAGATCATTTGAAATTCAACTTCGAACAAGGAACGAATCACTTGCTTCACGTGGCCAACGCCCTTGAAGAATTGAACTTGAGTTATGTTCGTTTATACAGTGAACAACCAAGTTTAGACGATGTGTTCCTTGCATATACAGGGAAAGGACTTCGAGATTCATGAAGACATTCTTAAAATTATTTACTTATTTATCAAAAGACGCTTTAAAAGATTTTTCATTCTCGTTCTGGGTGTTACTTTATCCAATTATCTTGGTTTCACTCTATTTCGTGTCTTTTTCAGGAATTATGAATCAAGATATGGGTACAGTTCGTGTAGCAATGACAACAAATAATCCATACCATTATGTATTCGAACAAGCGGGAGACTATTTTGAAATTATTGATGTTGATTCTCAGGAGGCTGGGAAAGAACTCGTAACAGATGATAAAGCTGACGGATTCGTTGACAATAACTTAGATGTAGTCGTAAGCAAATCGTCGGGGGTTCCTCAAAGTGTTTTGAAAAATGTAGTGACACAAATTAAACAAGTTCAAAGTTTGGGGCAAGGGGCTGCAAGCATTGATTTTAATAAGAGTTGGGTTACTCAGGCAACCAGCGATGTGAGCCAAGGAACGATGTTATTCTATAGTGCACTTGCCAGCTTTACAATGTATTCCGTATTTAGTGGTGTTGTTTGTGCAGCCTATTTAAACGGAAATGTGTCACCGATTGGGCGACGTATTATGGGCAGTCCATTTAGCAAAGGAAAACTCATTATCAATTGCTTTTTGATTGGATTATTGCTCAATATCACTTCGAACGCAATTTTACTTATCTACATGACACAAGTATTGAAAATTGATTTATTCGCAGATTGGGGAGGAAGTCTCCTTCTTATGTTGATGGGAAATGTATTTGGAATTTCAGCAGGTCTTTTGATAGGAACCAATCAAAAACTCACTATGCAAGGGCGAATCATCTTCTCGTTAATGCTAAACCTCGTTCTCTCGGCGCTAGCTGGAATGATGGGAACAGCAATGAAAGGTTTTGCCAATACCTTTATGCCAGGATTTAATCAATTTAATCCGGTCGCATTAATGGTTACAGGATTTTATCAATTAAACCGACTCGTAGGGAGTGCCCATCTAGGCAGAACTTACTTATTGCTTGGTATTTACACACTAGCACTTCTAGGATGTGCATTATGGAGATTAAGGAGAACACGTTATGATAGTCTATAAATATTTTTTAAAACTTGCTTATCGATTAAAATCATATGCGATTATTTTCCTAGTTATCTTTATGGGAATGGGACTTTCTCAAGTGCTAGGAAATCAAGAAGTAACAGGATTCCAAGACACAAAGTATAAAGTCGTGATTAAAGACGAATCAGAAGGAAATAGCGACATTATCAATGCAATGATTGCTTCTCTGAAAAAAGATCATAAAGTCACTCTGACAACCAATAGCGATAACAGCATGAAAGAAGCAGTTTATGCAAATGATGCGGATGGCGCAATGTGGATTCCATCAGACGTTGATGCAAGAATCAACAAAGGGGAAGAAGCATTGAATATGGAAATTGGAAATTCGCTTGAAGGAAATTTACTTCGAGAGTACGTAAATTCATATATACGCTATGCAGTCGTGTTGAAAAATCAAGGCAATTTCAGTGCTGAAAATATGGATAAAATTTTAAAAGAGCAAGCAACAGTGAGTGTGATATCAAAAGATGCTACTGTCAAAGATGCAGATTACTATGCAAAATTTGGTGAAATCTATTTTTCATACACACCATTTGTTTACATTTCAGTCTTTATCTTCTTGCTTGGATTAATCTTTGCCTTACTTGAAAAAGATGAAGTAGCAAAACGAATCATCATCGGCATGAAGAGCGTGAATCGTGTGACGTTTGAAAAATTCCTTGGTGGATTAACCGTCGTTGGAATCATCGTAGGAATTAATTTAGTTTTTGTTGCTATTTTAGCACCAAGCTTCTATGTGAGTGCAGGAGCTCCAAAATCATTAATGCTCACGATTTCGATGGCTCTTACAGCCTACGCATTAGCATTCCTTTGCTCAGTAATTATTGGGGACAATCGTTATGGTTATTCTGCAGCAAGTACAGTGATTGGGATGGGATTATCGTTTATCTCTGGAATTTTTGTACCATTAAGTTTACTTAATCCGGTAGCTATTAGTATCGCAAAATTCTTCCCAGTATATTACGTGATTTCAGCTGCAGAAAATCCTTCAACAGATTTTTCAAGTTACGCTTTCAACCTAGGAATGGTCCTCTTATTCGGAATATTATATGTTGCATTAGCCTTTAGTATCCAACAGATTCGTACAAGACAATTTGGTCGCAGCCTGAAGAAAGCCTAAGCCTTATAAAAGAAAAAGTATCGTCGTTTCGCGCCCAATTCCATCCTATCGACCCTTCCAAAAATAAGAAATACGAATGAGTTAAATTTACAAATTAGTTTTGGATGGATGCCATAAATTTAGTTGAAAATTTGTTTTAAAGAAGATTCCAAAGAAGACTGCGGATTTTATAATCGCAGTAACGGGGAATCGCATCGAATGTGAGGGAGAAAGACAGAAATACCCTAAATATATTTATGTATTTAGGCTATTTCGTTTTCTTTCCCCCACAAAGTTGAATAGGAATGAGCTAGCTGGAAACAGCGACGCTCATTCCATTCAACCACTGTGCTTACGCGGAGTACAGGACTTGTCCCGTAGTTAAAACAGTTTATAAAGTTAGACGCAGTAGCTGATTGAATCAAGCTTCATCACTTGTGATTCGCTTAATTCTAATCATCCTTGCGGGGGTAAGACTACAAAGCAAACAGGACTCACACTGTGAGTCCTGTTTTGTCTTTGGTCTTACTCCCGTTTGAAGATTCGAAGGTGCAAGACTACAGGCTTGCGCCGGTGCCCCGTAACTGCGATTATAATTCAAATCCACAAGGATTCGCAGTAATCTTTTTTAGTATATTTGAACGCAAGTTCAATTTGCCCCATCTCAAGCTGTTTTTCAACAAGCACAAAGCACAAACCAATTTGTATTAGTCTTCCAATCGTATTTCTTTTATTTTTGTCAGGTTTGGTCTAGAATGAATAGATAAGGAAAAAGGGGTGAATATTATGGAAATGGAACGCATTAACGACGATACATTCTTATTACGTATCGAGAACCAAGATCTCATCGACCGTGGTACATCAATACCTGAATTACTTGGAAATCCAGGCGAAATCGAAGGCTTTTTCCATAGTATTTTAGAGGAGATGGGCGTCTTGAATCAATTCGAAGATTCAGACGGATTGAGTTTTCAAATCATGCCAAATCCAGACGGCCTAGAACTCTATGTGACACGTATTGTGGACATGGGAGATGAATCAACAGACGAGCGTATGGTGCGCAATATCGTTGATACGATTCAACATTCTCTAACAGACCGTATTGGGAAGAAGCGTAAAGAGGATAAAGAAGAAGGTAAACTTTCTCCAAAACCAGTGATAAATACGGAAGAACAATCTTCAACATTGAAACCAATTGATGTGACAGTAGTTTTTGAAGACTTCGAAGATTTCGTCTCAATGGCAAAAGAAACAGCAGGGGAGTTCGACCAATCTGTTCTTTACCGTTATAGTGGACATTACTTCTTACACGTTTTCCATCAAGTGGAAAAACCAGAAGAAGTGGCTGCGAAAATGGCACTTGTTCGTGAGTATGCTGAGTTTTCAAGAATTTCATGGGAAGTCTTGAAAGAATACGGCGAAGTCATTATGCCGGAAGCAGCCTTGGAAACAGGCAAACAATATTTCTAAAAACCAAAAAGAGTTGAGCAGTCGACTCTTTTTTTGATACAAAGGAGTAATTAAGATGAATGAAACAATCCAAACACAACTGAACCACCGTACGATTCGTGCGTTTGAGGATAAACCTTTAACAAAAGAAGAAGTGGATTTACTAGTAGAAGTAGCGCAAAGAACAGCGTCAAGTATGTACTTACAAGCGTATTCGATTATTAGTGTGACAGACCCAGAGTTGAAGAAAGCATTAGCGGCAGTTAGTGGACAACCATATGTGGCAACTAGCGGACATTTATTCGTGTTTGTGGTTGACCAACGTCGTAATACGGAGATTGCAAAAGCCCTAGGACAAGAAGTGGGGGTTCAAGGTAGCGCAGACCGTTTCGTATCGGGGTTAACAGATGCAGTGATTGCAGCTCAGAATGTTGTTGTGGCGGCAGAATCTTTAGGAATGGGGACTGTGTATCTAAGAAGTTTCTTTAACGACACAGCAAAAATTGTTGAGTTACTAAATTTACCAAAATATACTTACCCAGCAATCGGATTAGCTGTGGGTTGGCCAACGCAAGAGCCACAATTAAAGCCACGCCTTCCAAAAGAAGTGATTCATATGGAAAATGGATACCGTGAACTGGAGAATCCATTAGAAGAGTTGAAAGAATATGATGCGACAGTGACAGAATACTATGACCTTCGAGATGCTAACCGACGTGTCGATGCCTTTACAAAACAAGTATCTACAAAATACCACACGCTTGGGGCTAAACGTGCAGAAATGTTCGATGTACTAAAAGCACAAGGTTTCCTAACAGAAGAATAAAAAAGAAGACAAGGAATCGTCGTTTCAACGATTTCTTGTCTTTTTTGTGTTATTGAATGTTTAATGAATCTAAGATGGATTGTTTCATGCCTTCAATTGAAAGAACTTTTGTATGACGGATTGGCGCATCCAATACGCTTGTTACTGCTGTTGGAATGGCAATGCCGCTTTCTTGTTGAATGGCGTTCATAAGTTCTGCATCAGATTGATTCGTATCCACGTCTAGAGCTGAAAGTACGCTTTGCGGGAATTTGTATGGACTAGCAGTCGATACTACCACCGTAGGAGTTGCGTCTCCTGTTTCTTTCTTATATTTCGTATACACAGCGTCTGCGACTGCAGTGTGTGGATCTAATAAGTAGTGCTCGCTCTTGAATACATCATGAATCGTTTGAGCTGTTTCTTCTTGGCTGGCACGGTTTCCGTAAAATTGCTTAAAGAGAGCAGTGTCTGTATTTGGAACAGAGTAGCTTCCGTTTTCTTTTAGAGAAGTCATCAGAGCATTTGTTTCCTGCGAGCTGCGGCCTGTTAATTCAAAGACGAAACGTTCAAGGTTACTTGAAACAAGGATATCCATACTTGGGGAACTTGTTAATTTAAATTCACGTAGTCGGTTGTATGTTCCTGTTTGGAAGAAATCAACAAGCACATCATTTTCGTTTGAAGCACAGATGAGTTTGTTAATTGGAACACCGATGCCTTTTGCATAGTAGGCTGCTAAAATATTTCCAAAGTTCCCGGTTGGAACTACGACGTTCATAGGCTCGCCAGTAGCCAGAGTGCCGTCTTTCACTAATTGTGCGTACGCGAATACATAGTACACGATTTGTGGGCAAAGACGTCCGATATTAATCGAGTTTGCAGAAGAGAATTGGAATCCTTTTTCTGCTAGTGTTGCGTTTAGTTCTTTATCCGCAAATAATTCTTTTACTTTAGTTTGTGCGTCATCGAAGTTTCCTTCTACACCATAAACAAAAGTGTTGTCGCCGGCTTGTGTCACCATTTGACGTTCTTGAATCGTGCTAACGCCGCCTTTTGGATAGAATACGATGATGTTTGTATGAGGAACATCCGCAAATCCTGCAAGGGCAGCTTTCCCCGTATCTCCGGAAGTCGCTGTTAAAATCACGATTTCTTTGTCAGATTTGTTTTTCTTTGCTGCAGTTGTGAGGAGATATGGCAAGATGGAAAGCGCCATATCCTTGAAGGCGATGGTTCTTCCGTGGAACAGTTCCATGAAATGACGGTCGCCCACTTTTTTCACAGGTGCGATTTCTTTTGTATCAAACGTTGTATCGTATGCAGAATGCACGCATTGTGTAATTTCTTCTTTTGTAAAATCTGTTAAAAAGGCAGATAAAATTTCGATGGCAATTTCTTGATAACTTTGAGTTTTTAACACTTCCCAGTCCAGAGTCACTTCTGGGAGGGCAGTCGGTACATATAAACCACCGTCTTCAGCAATTCCTTTTAAAATGGCTTGTGAAGCTGTAACGCGGTTATTTGTGTCTCTTGTACTAATGTATTGAATTGTGGACACTTGAGTCCCTCGCTTTCTAAAATTTCGTTGGGCTCATTGTACCATAATTCGCGGTTCAAACTCAAAATACTGAGCTATTATCGATGGAAAAATATTAGTTTGGCAATTCTATTTTTACTTTTCAAAAAAAGAATTTCCTTAAAATAAAATGAAAATTCAGTTAAAAAACAAAGGGTTTCATTTGAAAACGAAGTCAAAGCTTGATAAACTTATTCTAGTAATTCTTAGCAGAATGCTTGTCTTTGGCGTGTGCCCAGAGGCAGTTTTTTATTATCAAAAATCAAAAGAGGAGTGAAAAAATGCTAAAACAGATTCTTCCATTTTTTAGTAAGTATAAAAAATATCCTTTCTTAGCGTTTTTTGCCATTTTAGTCGAGGTGCTCTGTGAAGTAGCCCAACCGATTATTATGAAGCAAATTATTGACGAAGGGATTCCAAATAAAGACTTAGGCTTTATTGCACAACAAGGGTTCATTATGATTTTTGTAGCAATAGTGTCTCTTTCAGCGGGTGTTTTGGGGGCAAAATTTGCATCGATTGCTGGGACTGGAGTAGCTGCAGAGTTACGTTCTGCTGAAATGAAGAAGATTCAAGCCTTCTCATTTAAAAACATTGATCACTTCTCCAATGCATCCTTAATCACGCGTATGACCAGTGATGTCAACAATGTTCAAAATACAGCCATTATGACGATGCGTATTTTAGCACGTGCTCCAATGATGTTTCTCTTTGCAATTTTCTTTGCAGTAAGCATCAATGCGCAATTATCACTTGTTTTTATGGTAGCTATACCAATTTTAGTGCTATCATTAGTGCTTATCATTTCTACAGCCTTTCCTCGCTTTAGAAAATTACAACAAGCCACAGACGGTATTAACCGAACTTTACAAGAAAACTTTATTGGAATTCGCGTTGTAAAATCGTTTGTTCGTGAAATGTTTGAAAAGAAAAAATTTGGTGCAGAAAACTCAACCTATAGAGAACGTGCCCTACATGCGATGTATGTCGTGATGTGGAATAACCCAATCATGCAATTAACCATTTATGCTGTAACAATTGCAGTAATGTGGTTTGGTGGTGGCCTTGTTATCAGCGGAACGATGACAACAGGGGATCTTATTAGTTTCATTTCTTATATTACACAAATCTTGATGTCCCTCATGATGATTTCATTCGTATTCGTCATGTTAACAATGACAAAAGCGTCTATGGATCGTATCTTCGAAGTGTTAAATACAAATATCGATGTAGAAGAACCAGAATATCCAATTACTGTAGATAAAGTATACGGTGAAGTGGAATTCGATCATGTTCATTTCTCTTATGGAAAACAACAGGATGAAGAAGTGTTAAGCAACATCAGCTTCAAGATTAAACCCGGTGAAGTGTTCGGAATTATCGGGCCAACTGGTTCAGGGAAATCCTCTCTTGTACAGTTGATTCCTCGACTTTATGACACAACTGCTGGTACGGTGCGTGTTGGTGGACATGATATTCGTGATTATCGATTTTCTGATTTACGTCAAAACGTATCCATGGTGTTACAAAAGAATACATTATTCTCTGGAACAATTCGTGAGAACCTCTTATGGGGAAATCCGAATGCTTCGGAAGAAGAGATGATTCAAGCGGCTAAACATGCACAAGCTCATGACTTCATTATGGAAATGCCTGAGGGATATGACACTCGTGTAGAGCAAGGAGGATCAAACTTCTCGGGTGGACAAAAACAACGTCTTACAATTGCTCGTGCCATGTTACGTAAGCCAGCAGTGTTAATCTTAGACGATTCAACGTCAGCAGTTGATACGGCAACGGACTCAAAGATTCGCGAAGCTTTCTTCAATCACTTACCAGAAACAACGGTTATTATTATTGCCCAACGTATTTCATCGATTCAAGGGGCTGACAATATTCTTGTATTAGATGATGGTAAAGTGAACGGACTAGGAACGCACGAAGATTTAATGGAATCAAACGACTTGTATCGTGATATTTACGAAACCCAAATGAAAGGAGCCAAAGGAGATGAGTAAAATTAAAGGGCCAAAACGTCCAGAAAATATGAAGCAAACTTTGGCAGACTTATGGGGATATTTATGGAAGAGTAAGATGACTCTTGCAGTTGTTGTAGTCTGCTTAATCATTTCAAGTGCTTCAGGTATTATTGGAACTTATGCCATTCGTCCATTAATCAATGATTTTATTGAAACAGGAGACTTGGCAGGATTAGCAAAAATGCTTGGTTTTATCGCCATTATCTATGTACTTGGTGCAACCGCCAGCTACTTCTCTGCACGTTTAATGGTAACAGTTGGACAAAATACAATCGAAAAAATGCGTGGAGATTTATTTAACCATATTCAAACTTTGCCAATTCGTTTCTTTGATACGAATAAGCACGGGGATTTAATGTCTCGTTTTACGAACGATTTTGACAATATTCAAAATGCGTTTAACAACAGTATGTTGATGATTATCAGTTCCACTCTTCAATTAGTGTTGACGTTTATCATGATGATTATCCTTTCACCAATTCTAACGGTTTTACTGATTGCAATGGTATATCTCATGTTCCAAATTGTGAAGAAGCTAGGTGCAAAATCAGGAAAGCAATTCGCAGCACAACAAGCGATTCTTGGCCAAGTGAACGGATTTGTGGAAGAGCATATTGAAGGACAAAAAGTGGTTAAGGTATTTAACCATGAACATAGAGTTTTAGATGAATTTGACACACTAAACGGAGAACTTCAAGAAGCAGCAAACAATGCACAATTTTATTCAACAATTATGTTCCCGATTTTAGGGAATATTAGTTATGTGAACTATGCGATTACCGCTGCTGTTGGGGGTTATCTCGTTATTATAAATTGGATGGATATCGGAGGACTTGCCTCATTTCTACAATTCTCAAGAACATTTGCGCAACCACTTGCACAAATGTCTCAACAAATGAATGTTCTTTTAAGCGCAATGGCTGGGGCAGAACGTATATTTGCGATTCTTCGTGAAGTACCTGAAATTGATGAAGGGACAGTCACTCTTGATCAACAAGATAAAGATAACTGGTACTGGGTGGATGGAGATAAACGTATTCCAGTAGTTGGGAATATTCAACTTCATAATGTAGACTTTGGTTATGTACCAGGAGTTCGTATTTTAAAAGACATCAATGTATGGGCAGAACCAGGATTAAAGGTTGCCTTTGTAGGGGCAACAGGTGCTGGTAAAACAACCATTACAAACTTAATCAACCGTTTCTATGAGATCGATTCAGGGGTTATTACTTTCGACGAGATTCCAGTAACTAAGATTAAGAAAGATGACTTGCGTAAGACAATTTCTATTGTATTGCAAGATACGCATTTATTTACAGGAACGATTGCGGATAATATTCGATATGGAAAATTAGATGCAACAGATGATGAAGTGATTAAAGCGGCAAAATTAGCAAATGCTCATAGCTTTATCAAACGCCTACCACAAGGGTACCAAACAGAAATTACAGGTGACGGAGAAGGGTTGTCTCAAGGGCAACGTCAATTACTAGCGATTGCGCGCGCTGCAGTTGCGAACCCTAAAGTATTGATTCTTGATGAAGCGACAAGTTCAATCGACAGCCATACAGAAGCGTTGATTTCACGCGGGATGGACCAATTGATGGAGGGACGCACATCATTTGTAATTGCCCACCGTTTATCTACGATTCGTAATGCCGATGTGATTATGGTAATGGATCACGGTGAGATTATCGAACGAGGAAACCATGAAACCTTAATGGAGAAATATGGTGTTTACTACAAGCTATACACGGGTCAAATTGAGTTAGATTAAGTAGATAAAATGTTTTTATTTTCAAATGCAGTCCTTTATATAAAGGGCTGCATTATTTGTTTCTAGAAATGTTGTCAAAATGAATCCAAGTACAGTTTTTTATAAATATAATATCTACAGTTTATCCACTATTAAAAAATTGTAAATATTTATAATCATTATTCTTTCTTTTCGTATATATGCTATAATTGCCTTTGTTAGAAAGGATGAGTTTATTTCATGATTACATTAAAATCAAAACGCGAAATTGATGCAATGGAAGAATCAGGAGCGCTTTTAGCTTCAATTCATGTTCAACTTCGTGATTTTATTAAACCTGGAGTCACTACTTGGGATATCGATCAATTTGTCCAAAGAAAAATTGAAGAAGCAGGCGGATCTGCTCCTCAAATTGGTTATGAAGGATATAAATACGCAACGTGTCAAAGTATTAATGATGAAATTTGTCACGGTTTTCCACGTCGTAAGCCTTTAAAATCAGGAGATTTGGTTAAAGTTGACTTTTGTGTGGAATTAAAAGGCGCTTTATCGGATTCATGTTGGAGTTACATTGTTGGTGAAAGCAGTCCAGAAATCGACCACCTATATGAAGTGACAAAGAAAGCTTTATACTTAGGAATTCAACAAGCAAAAGTTGGAAATCGTATCGGGGACATTGGACACGCAATCCAAACATATGTGGAAAGTGAAGGGTTGTCTGTTGTTCGTGATTTTATCGGACATGGAATTGGACCAACGATTCATGAAAGCCCAGCAGTTCCTCACTACGGCGAACCAGGAAAGGGTCTTCGTTTAAAAGAAGGAATGGTTATTACGATTGAGCCAATGGTGAATACTGGAACTTGGAAAGCAGAAATGGAAAGTAATGGGTGGACCGCTCATACATTAGATGGTGGATTAAGCTGCCAATTTGAACATACATTAGCCATTACAAAAGATGGTCCACGTATTTTAACATTACAAAAAGATCACGCAGAAGATGTGTTGAACTAAGGAGAGGAAGTAAATATGGCAATTTTAGTAACAGGTGGAGCTGGATATATCGGTTCTCATACAGTCATTGAATTAGATAAAGCAGGGTTTGACGTTGTGATTGTTGACAACTTTTCAAACAGCTCACCAGAAGTATTGAACCGCTTAAAAACAATCACAGGAAAGGATTTCCCTCTTTATGAAGGAGATATTTTAAATCGTGATTTCTTAGTATCCGTTTTTGAAAAAGAAAATATCGATTCAGTCATTCATTTTGCAGGGTTCAAGGCTGTGGGCGAATCTGTAGAAAAACCTTTAGAATACTATCACAACAATATCACGGGAACATTAGTGTTATTAGACGTAATGCGACAATTTAACGTGAAGGATATCGTATTCAGCTCAAGTGCGACTGTATATGGTATGAATAATGTCGTTCCTTTTAAAGAAGAGATGCCTACAAGTGCAACAAATCCTTATGGTTATACAAAAGTAATGTTAGAACAAATTTTAAATGACGTTGCTTTCTCAGATAGTGACTGGTCTGTCACAAATTTACGTTACTTCAATCCAATTGGAGCGCATGAGAGTGGTTTGATTGGAGAAGCGCCAAACGGAATTCCAAACAACTTAATGCCATACATCACTCAAGTGGCTGTTGGTAAACGCGAATTCTTAAGCGTGTTTGGTGACGACTACGATACACATGATGGTACTGGAGTTCGTGACTACATCCACGTTGTTGATTTAGCTCGTGGGCACGTACTTGCAGTTAAAAACAATGCGGCACAAAAAGGTGCAAAAGTCTTTAACTTAGGAACTGGTATTGGATACAGTGTGTTAGATTTAGTAAAAGCATTTATCGCGGAAAATGGAGTGGATATTCCTTATAAAATTGCACCTCGTCGTGCAGGAGATATTGCAACTTGTTATGCGAATGCTTCAAAAGCGAAAGAAGTGCTAGGATGGGTAGCTGAAAAGAACTTAAACGATATGGTTCGCGACTCATGGAACTGGCAAAAGAAAAATCCAGAGGGGTATTAGAAATAATTTTTAATACTGCTGAAATTTAAGTCAAAAGAACTCCTTTGGAGTTTTTATTATGGCAGAAATGGTAGGATACCAGCTTGAGCCTTTGTCTCAAGCTTACCAAGCTTCAAAGGGAGAGTAACGACTCATCGTAACTCTCCCTAATTCACATTGGTTATGATTTCCTACCATTGCCATAATAACTCCACGGAGTTCTTTCTTTTGAATTTAACTAAGGGGGTTCTAATAATCCTCTGTGGAGAAAAAGAGAAGAGTGCTAAGACTTTTTCGGAGTTGTTATTGTGGCAAGAATAGTAGAATACCGGCTTGAGTCTAAGGTCTCAAGCCTACCAAGCTTCAAAGGGAGAGTAGCGAGTGATCGCAACTCTCCCTAATTCACATTGGTTATGATTCCCTACCATTGCCATAATAACTCCAAGGAGTTCTTTCTTTTGAATACAATCAAGGGGATTCTAATAGCCCTCTGTGAAGCGAAAGAGAAGAGTGCTAATAGTTTGTCGGAGTTGTTATTGTGGCAAGAATAGTAGGATACCGGCTTGAGCCTGATGCCTCAAGCCTACCAAGCTTCAAAGGGAGAGTAACGAAAAATCGTAACTCTCCCTAATTCACATTGGTTATAAATTCCTACTACTGCCACAATAACTCCTAGGAGTTATTTCTTTTGAATACAACGAAAGGGGTTCTGATTCCCCTCAGTGGAAAAAACAGCTATTACGAATCCAATCGTAATAGCTATTTTGTTTATCTTTTTACACGTTTTAAGGCTTCTTTGAAAATCGGGTATATGATTGGGACTGCAATAATAGTAAGGATGGCTGAACCGAAAGTCCCTGTAATCTTATTGATGGCTTGAATGAATGCAGGTTCTAATGCGAGACCACCGACAATCATTCCTCGAAAGAATGTGTATTTAATGATATTGAGGATGATTTTTACAATAGCAGCAATAACACCGACCGCAATAACATTAGCGATTTTGTCATCTTTATTCATTGCTTTTTCGTATACAAGATGGATTATATAGCAGACAATTAATGATTCAAGAATAGTTTGCCAAGCAACATCTGCGTAATTATTAAGGATGTCGAAAAGGCCAAAACCGATTGAAGCGGCCATTGCACCTTGTTTTGTTCCAAATAATAAACATCCCACAACAACAAGAGCGTTCCCAAAATGGACAAATTGTGTGGTGAATGGCATTTGAATTCTAAAAATACTTACGCCTAAATAAATTAAAGCTGCGAATAAACTTGTCTGCAATAAATTTCTTAATTCTGTATTTTTCATAATGACACCTCAGTAGTAAATTTTGTAGTAAGCATTCCAAGTTTTTTCTCGATTGGGAGACCAAATGGAATTCGTTCAGGTTGTTGGCTGCTCAGTTGAAGCACTTCGTCTATGAATTTGAGTGTGAACGATAGGGCTTCTTCAACGGACATGTCTTGAAGGATGCATGCAGTTGTTAAAGCGGCCAGTGTATCGCCTGTACCGTAAAAATGATGCGGGTATTTTGTTGTATAAAAGTCAGAAAATGAATCCGTCTCTTTTAAATACAGTTGAGCCCCCGTTAACTCTTCGCTATCCGGGCAACCGGTAATAATGATGTACTTCGGTCCAAGTAGAGCTAGTTTCTTAGCTAGTTTTTTTGTGAAATCTATCGTGATTTTTCCAGTAGGATACGCTGTTTCGGTTAATAAGCATGCTTCCGTAATATTGGGATACATCACATCAGCATGTTGAATGAGTTTTCTCATCGCGTCAACGTGTTCTGCTGTAAATCCGCTATATAACTTTCCGTTATCCCCCATGATTGGATCGACAAAAATTTTCGTAGACTCTGGCAATTTTTCAATGGTATCGACCATTAATTCAATTTGTTCTGTGTTTCGGAAGTATCCTGTTAAAATAGCGTCCGGGTTTAATTCCAGATTTTCCCATTGACAAAGTGACTGCCTCATAAATTCAGTTTGCTCTGCAATCGCGATATTTTTGAATCCACCGGTATGAGATGATAGAAGTACTGTTGGTAGTAGTATCGTTTCAATCTGACAACAAGCAAAAATCGGGATAGCGGGGGCAAGTGCGACCTTGCCAATTCCAGGTAAGTCGTTTGCGATTAATATTTTTTTCATATCTATTCCTCGAGTTTCAATGTATCTGTATTGTAAAACGGGACAGGTGAGGATACAATAGGGATGAAAATAAACTGTACCGGTACAGTGGAGGCGTGTCATGTATCAATATCAGCAATTAGCACAAGCATTAAAAAGCGAAATATTAAGCGGAACTCTGCAAAAAGGGGATAAACTACCTTCGATTCGAGAATTAGTTTCTCGATACGGGGTTAATAAGGATACGGTACAACGAGCCTTGCGCAGTTTAAAAGATGAAAGTTTTATTTATGCAGTCGAAAAAAGTGGCTATTATGTATTAAAGAATTCTGAGCCGAAACCGTTGAAGGAATTTGAAGAAGACTATTCTCAACTTCCGATTGAGGACTTGCGTATTTGTTTTAATCAGTCTCTAGCTAGCGCGCACGATCTAAAACTAACTAAAAAAGAGCAAGCTTCTGGGATGAATGAATTGATTCAGGCGTTAATGCCTATTTTAGAAGAGTATGGGGTATATGCTTCGAAGGAACAACTAGTTATCACGACTGGAACTCAACAAGCACTCTATATTTTGTTACAGCTGATTCAAGGGAAAAAGGTTTTGCTCGAACAACCGACTTATGCACGAATGAATGAATTGGTAAAGCATTTGAACATTCCGTACGAAACGATTGAACGGCAGATGGATGGTGAAATTGATTTAAACCGATTAGAGGAATTATTTGCGAGCGGAGAGTTTTCTCTATTTTATACGATTTCCCGTTTTCATAATCCACTTGGCGGAAGTTATAGTGAAGCCACAAAGAAAAAAATTGTGGAACTAGCAAGTAAGTATTCGGTGTATATTATCGAAGATGACTATATGGCAGATTTTGTCGAGGGAAATGCGACACCACTTCATTATTACGATATGGATGGAAGAGTTATTTACGTAAAATCCTTTTCGTCTATTTTGTTTTCAGCCTTGAAAATAGGGATTGTTGTCTTACCAAAAGAATTGGTAGAAACTTTTTCAATGCGCAAGCAGTGGATGGATTACGATTCGAACGTGATGATGCAAAAGACGTTTGCCCTTTTTATTGAAAATGGAATGTTTGCGAAGCATCGTAAAGAAATGGTCGAAAAATATATTGAAAAAAGTAAGCGCGCTAGAAATTGGTTGATGTCGTTAGGAATCCACGAAGGAGTTCTTCACGGTACACAATGGGTATTTAAGAAAACAACGATGATGGATAAAAAACTAGCAGCGATGAATCTAAAAGCTAAACTGCTTGATGATTACTTTATCTCGAAAAATGCTCCGTCATTAGAAAGATTGGATTTGGCTAAAATTCGCGAAATTTAGGTAAAAAGAAAGGTTAACAATTTATCTAAAAAATTTGCAAAACTCACACTTATTTGGTATAGTAGCTACAACAATAATCGATCTCTATAAGGGAGTAACTGGCAACCAATCGTTGCGATAATATCAACAGCAAGCGAATTCTCGCTGGTATTATCTTGAACAGTGAGACTTATGTTTATTATCAAAAGGATGATGGGCATAAGTCTCTCTTTTTATAGAAAAAGAAAAGGAGTGTATTTTGTTGGAACAACAAACAAAACCCGTATACTTACAGTCGGTGGAGGACGTTTTTAAAGAAGTTCAATCTAGCCCTTCTGGATTAAGTTCGCAAGAAGCTGCTTCTAGACTTGAAAAATACGGCGCAAACGCATTACAGGAAGGTAAGAAAAAATCACTTTTAGAAAAATTTGTGGATCAATTTAAAGATTTCATGATTTTGGTGCTTTTAGTTGCTGCGGTTGTTTCAATGTTTGCGCATAGTGGTGAACCAGATCCGACAGATGCCATTATTATTTTAGCAGTTGTATTACTGAATGCTATTTTAGGGGTGTTCCAAGAATCAAAGGCAGAAGAAGCAATTGAGGCATTGAAAAAAATGGCTTCACCAGTAGCAAGTGTTTTGCGTGATGGACATGTGGAGCATGTTAAAGGGGAAGATATCGTAGTCGGGGATGTCGTTATCCTAGAAGCTGGGGATGTTGTGCCAGCGGACATGCGTTTATTCGAAGTAAACACAGTAAAAATCGAAGAGTCAGCTTTAACAGGGGAATCTGTTCCTGTTGATAAAGACTTAGTGATTCCTATAGGAGATGAAGTAGGGATTGGAGACCGTACCAATATGGCGTTCTCAAGTACAAACGTAACTTATGGCCGCGCTATAGGTGTGGTTACAAGTACTGGTATGAATACAGAAGTTGGTAAGATTGCTAATATGTTAGCCAATACGGAAGAAGGGAAAACTCCTCTTCAAGAAAACCAAGATGCGCTTGGAAAATGGTTAACAATCATGATTTTAGTGATTGCCGTGATTATCTTCGTGGTAGGGATGCTTAGAGGAAATGAATGGACTCATATGTTATTAACAGCGATTGCGATTGCCGTTGCTGCGATTCCAGAAGGATTACCTGCCATTTCAACCATTATCCTTGCGTTAGGAACTCAAAAAATGGCGCAACGTAACGCACTTGTTCGTAAATTGCCAGCGGTTGAAACATTAGGTGGAGTGGAAATTATCTGTTCCGACAAAACAGGTACATTAACACTCAACCAGATGACAGTTGAAAAAATGGTTTATGACAACGAAATTCATGATGCGTCAGAAGAGATTTCTCAAGACAACATCGCGCTTCGTGTCATGAACTTAGCCAACGACACTAAGATTTCTCAAGACAATTCATTATTAGGGGACCCAACTGAAACAGCGATGGTTCAATACGGTCTTGATAAAAACTATGATGTACGTGAAGAGTTAGTGAACATTCCTCGTATTGCAGAAGTTCCATTCGATTCAACTCGTAAATTAATGACAACGATCCATCAATTAGAAGACGGTAAATACTTGGTTGCAACTAAAGGTGCTCCAGATATGTTATTAGACCGTGTGACTAAGATTGAAAAACATGGTGAAGTTTCTGCGTTTACAGAAGATGACCGTACAACATTGATGAAATTAAATAAAGAAATGGCCACTCAAGCGCTTCGTGTGTTAGCAATGGCATACAAAGTGATTGATACTCTTCCTGAAACAATCGACACAGATTCAATCGAACATGATTTAATCTTTGCGGGGTTAGTAGGAATGATTGACCCAGAGCGTAAGGAAGCAGCGGCTGCCATTAAAGTGGCTCAATCAGCTGGTATCCGTACAATCATGATTACTGGTGACCACCGTGATACAGCCCAAGCGATTGCAAAACGTTTAGGCATTCTTCGTCCAGAGCAAGAAGACGGAGTATTAACAGGTGGCGAATTAAACGATATTTCGGATGAAGAATTAGAACGTACTGTTGAAACGTACTCTGTATATGCTCGTGTATCTCCAGAACACAAAGTTCGTATCGTAAAAGCTTGGCAAAAGAATGGTAAAGTTGTTTCGATGACAGGGGATGGGGTAAACGATGCTCCTTCACTTAAGCAAGCTGATATTGGTGTTGGTATGGGAATTACAGGTACTGAGGTTTCTAAAGGTGCTTCAGATATGGTACTTGCTGATGACAACTTCGAAACAATCGTGGTAGCTGTTGAAGAAGGACGTAAAGTTTTTTCGAATATCCAAAAAGCGGTTCAATATTTACTATCTGCCAACTTTGGTGAAGTAATGACGATGTTTGTTGCGACAATGGCTGGCTGGTCAATTCTAGAACCAATCCATATTTTATGGATCAACTTAGTAACAGACGTATTCCCAGCGATTGCTTTGGGTCTTGAAGAAGCAGAAGCAGATATCATGAACCACCCACCACGCGGTAAGAGCTCGAACTTCTTATCAAACGGTGTATTACCAAGTATCTTCTACCAAGGTTTCTTCGAAGGTGGTATTACTTTATTTGTATTCTGGTATGCGACTGAAGTAGCGAAATGGGGTAATCCAGTTGGGGAAACCATGGCGTTTGCAACATTAGGTTTAATCCAATTGTTCCATGCGTTTAACGTGAAATCAGTGTACAAATCACTTGGTGAAGTTGGGGCGTTCAAGAACAAGATGTTTAATTATGCAATCCTATTATCAGCAGTAATGCTGTTAAGCGTAATGGTGATTCCTGGATTAACAACTGTATTTGATGTTGCGACTCTAACAGCAGGTCAATGGTTGTTTGTAGTTGATTCAGCATTCTCAATTGTTCCAATCATTGAAATTGCTAAAGCAATTATGCGCGCAATGGGGATGGATAAAGATTAATTAATTGACTCAAAAAGGCTCACTATTAGTGAGCCTTTTTCGTATATGAAAGTAGATTAGAGAGTTAAACTTTTATTCGTCTGTGTATTTTGCTAAAATATTTTAAGTAGATTGGAGTGTGGGGATATGGTCATTACAAAAATTGAGGTGCAGAAGAAAAAAGGGCGTTACAATATTTATTTGAATGAGGCTTTTGCCTTTGGTGTAGATGAGGCAACAGTTGTAAAGTATGCCTTATTTAAAGGAACCAAACTGACAAAAGAACAAATTGAAGAAATTCAGCATGATGATTGTATTCAGCAAGCCTATCAAAAAGCATTACACTTTTTAAACTTCAAGCTTCGTTCGACGAAGGAAGTCTATGAAAAATTAGAAAAATTGGAATTCGATGACGATATTATTAATGAGGTTCTTGGAAAGTTACATGAACAAAATTTTATTAATGATACGTTTTATGCTGAAAGCTATTTGAATCAGGCAAAGTTTGTCACATTCAAAGGGCCGAAGTCTGTTGTTTTTGATTTGCAAAAGAAGGGAATTAGCGATAAGGTCATTCACATAGTGCTTGAAGGCTATACGCTAAAAGAGCAACTTGAAAATGCGATTCAAATCGCTCAGTCGTATTTAAAAGGACAAAAGCGTGTCACGCCCAAAGTAGCAAAGCAAAAGGTAAAAATATTCGTGATGCAAAAAGGATATTCGAAAGAAATTGCTGAAGAAGTAGTTCCGTTCCTATCGTTTGAAGCTCAAAACGAGATGGAAGCAGAATTGGCAATAAAGGAGATTGCAACGATTTACCGACGTATTGCAAAAAAATACGAAGAGAATGAATCAGCGCTCTGGTATCAAATCAAAGGGAAGTTGTATCAAAAAGGATTTACTTCTAGTGTGATTGAACAAGCCATTGCGCAATTTGAAATGGAGAAAGAAGAATGGATTTAGCCGGTATTGGCGTAAAAATGTGGGACGAGAAGAAAATCAAGCGTTTTAGAAAGGCGCTACTAGATTGGTACGATAAAGAAAAACGAGATTTGCCGTGGAGAAGAACGCAAAATCCATATTTCATTTGGGTGAGCGAAATCATGCTTCAACAAACAAGAGTAGATACAGTAATTCCTTATTATGAACGTTTCCTAGAAACTTTTCCAACTATAAAAGATTTAGCGGAAGCTCCTGAAGAGACTTTATTAAAATGCTGGGAAGGACTTGGATATTACTCACGAGTACGTAATATGCAAAAGGCAGCTATTCAAGTGATGGAAGAGTTTGGTGGAGAATTTCCAAATACTTATGACGGAATCCTATCGTTAAAAGGGATAGGCCCTTATACTGCTGGAGCGATTGCAAGTATTGCGTTTGGAATTCCTGAACCAGCAGTCGATGGGAATTTGATGCGAGTCATTAGTAGACTTTTTGAAGTGAATTTAGATATTGGAAATCCAAGCAATCGATGGGCTTTCCAAGAAATTGCTGGAATTCTTATTGATCCTGATAGACCAGGGGATTTTAATCAAGCTTTGATGGATTTAGGTTCTGATATCGAATCTCCAGTGAATCCTCATCCAGAAGATAGTCCGGTGAAGGATTTCAGTGCTGCCTATTTAAATGGAACGATGCATATTTATCCGATTAAGAAGCCTAAGAAAAAACCAACTCCAATGAAATGGAGAGCCTTTGTGGTTAAGGATGATAAAGGAAGATTTTTAGTTGAAAAAAATACACAGGCTGATTTACTCAGTGGCTTTTGGCATTTCCCATTGATTCGTGATTTTAGTACAATTGGAGAATCGATTGACTTGTTTGAAGGCGTATTAGAAGAAACTTCAAATTACGAAATCAATCAGAATATACCATTAGAAGTGCAATTCGAAAGTCTTTACAAAATGAAATTAACACCGATTCGACTGCTTCCTAAATCGGTCAAGCATATTTTTAGTCACCAACGATGGGATATTGAATTACAATATGCGAACGCATCAGGGGAGTTGAAGAATAATTCGTCTAAAACTCTAAAGTGGGTTACTAAAGAAGAGATGAAACTTCTGCCTCAATCAAGAGTTCAAGGAAAAATGTGCGAGATTTTAGTTGGACAAGAGCTTTTATAAATGAATGAGCTAAAATCGCATCGCTGTACTGTTTTTTGTTCACAGAATGGTAGAAATATGCTATACTACTAATGATTTGAAAAACACTAAGAGTTATCTCTTAAATAGATACAGAAAGTTGGATATAGTGGTGCACAATCCCAGAGAAGGAGAATTCATCACTGTCAAGAGTTATAAACATGATGGTAGTCTTCATCGCACCTGGCGCGATAGCATGATTTTGAAGACAAGCGATCAAGCTATTATCGCTTGTAATGATCATACTCTTGTGACTGAGTCCGATGGAAGAAGATGGTTGACGAGGGAGCCAGCGTTACTTTATTATCATAAACATTATTGGTTTAATATTGTGACGATGATTCGCCAAAAGGGAATATCTTATTATTGTAATCTTGCTTCACCGTATGTATTGGATGCTGAGGCGTTGAAATATATCGATTATGATTTAGATATTAAGATTTTTCCAGACGGCGAAAAACGATTGCTTGATGTCGATGAGTATGAATTACATCGCCGTCAAATGCATTATTCGAAAGAAATTGATCAAATCCTAAAGGCGAATGTAGAAATTCTTGTGGATTGGATTAATAATAAAAAAGGGCCGTTCTCGCCAGAATATGTCGATTTATGGTATGAAAGATATATTCAATTAACCTATCGTAAATCATAACTCATGATAGCTGAGTTAAAAGCAAGTAGCAGAGGCTGCTTGCTTTTTTGTTATTTAGGATAAATTTTTAGGTACCTTCTATTAATACATCAGCGCTTTTGGTAGAATAGAACTAGAGTGAAGGAGGAGTTTCCATGTCAAAAATCAAAGAGTTACAACTGAGTTCAGATATTCGCGGTATTGCTATTGCGACAGAAGAGTTTGATGCAACGTTGACAGTAGAAGAGAGTCGTTTAATTGCGAGTGCTTTCGTAAAATGGTTACAGAAACGGTATCCGTCTAAAATTTTAACGGATTTAATTGTTGGAATTGGTCGTGATAGTCGTATTAGTGGACCGGATTTAACAAAAGAATTTATTAAAGTGTTATCGGCTTATGGTGTTCACGTGATTGATTTTGAAATGGCGACGACTCCAAGTATGTTTATGGCGACTCAATTTGAAGAATTTAACTGCGACGCAACAGTGATGTTTACTGCGAGTCATTTACCATATTATTACAATGGGCTGAAATTTTTCACGCGTGAGGGCGGATTAGAGTCCAGTGATATTCGTGATATCATTTCATTGGTGGATGAAAAGGAAGGAATTCCTCAAGGAACGGTTTCTACTATAGAAGTAAAAAGTATTTTTGAACGTTACAGTCATCATTTAGTGGAGTTGATTCGTAAGGGAAGTCAGAGTGAAAAAGAAAAACCACTTGAAGGATTACATATTATAGTCGATGCTGGGAATGGAGCAGGCGGTTTCTTTGTAAAAAGTGTACTAGAAGAACTAGGCGCTGAAACGGAGGGTTCGCAATTCTTAGATCCTGATGGAACATTCCCAAATCATATTCCGAACCCAGATAATAAAGAAGCAATGGAAAGTATTAAGAATCAAGTTTTAGCTGTCAATGCTGATTATGGAGTGATTTTTGATACAGATGTGGATAGAGCTGCGGTTGTAACAGGAAGTGGGGAACTTCTCAATAGAAATAATTTAATTGCTGTTTTAAGTGTAATTGCGATAAGTGAGCACCCTGGAACAACAATAGTAACAAATTCGCCTACAACCGAACACTTGAAAAACTTCATTATGAATTTAGGTGGGCGTCAATATCGATATATATCTGGGTACCGTAATATTATAAACAAAGCAATCGAACTAAATAATCAAGGAATTGATTGTCAGTTGGCGATTGAAACTAGTGGTCATGCAGCATTCAAAGAGAATTACTTCTTAGATGATGGAGCATATGTGGTCGCAAAAATACTAATGTTGCTTCCTAGATTGGTTGCTCAAGGGGATACCTTAGATTCATTAATTAAAAAGCTAGTGCAACCAAAAGAGGTTGTAGAAGTTCGATTTAAGATTGAGACTGAAGATTTCAAAGCTAAAGGGTTAGAAGTAATCAAAGATTCCCCTAATTGGATTCCGAAAGACTGGGTAGTAAATCCTGAAAATGAAGAAGGAGTTCGAATTGACTTTAAAGGGGAATATGGAGATGGATGGCTTCTTTTACGGATGAGTTTACATGAGCCACTTTTAGTATTACAAATAGAAAATGATATAGAGGGATATCAAACTAAGATTCTTAAAACGATAAATGAAATACTGAACCGATATTCTGAACTTAATCAGAATAGACTAGAAGCATTGTTTTAATAGTGATTAAAAAGATACAGTTTGCATTTTTTGTGAACTGTATTATTTTTTTATAAAAATTAAATCTTTTCAGTTGCAAACCAAAACTGGTTATGATAAATTAATATCATTGTTGAGCGAACGTTCGCTTATAAAACAGTTTCAAAAAACTCTGAAAAAGTTGAATAAAAACTGTTGACAGTAAAAATGTCCTATGATAGGATATAGGAGTTGTTGCAAAACAACGATTGACCTTTGAAAACTGAACAAAGAAGACGAACCAAATGTGTAGG